>JAAIGF010270634.1_pt1 | contig 250572 bp, 244 predicted proteins | sample 6487441 | NCBI WGS metagenome assembly JAAIGF01 (sample SAMN13974129, study PRJNA590717) | phyllosphere metagenome | biome: pepper field; feature: multiple bacterial spot infested pepper fields; material: pepper leaves; isolation source: leaves from pepper fields | host: Capsicum annuum ... | reverse complement strand
AGCACCAATGCAGCTGCTGAATCCTTCAATGCCAAGATTAAAAACTTTAGAATGCAGCTCCGGGGAGTAAAAGACAGAACTTTCTTTCTTTTCAGGTTAACTCAACTTTTTGCTTAGTCCCCAACTTTTGTGCGTGATCCGAATTATCGGGAGAATATCGGGGAGATAATAAAAGCAAAAAACCCTAAAACACTGTAGATAAGTGAATCAGGGTTTTTTAAGAGGTACCTAGCGGATTCGAACCGCTGTAGATGGTGTTGCAGACCACTGCCTAGCCGCTCGGCCAAAGTACCATTTACCATTTTGAGGTGTGCAAATATACTAAAATTTACTTTTCAACAAAAGTTTTTAAGCAATTTCTTTCGTGCCGATGCTTGTTGTCCCGCTTTTTGCCTGTCTTTCAGTCTTATAATTTTTAATAATCTTAAATTCCGTTTAAAATCAGTTTTAAAGTTGCATTCGTATCAATAACAGCCGTCATGCCGTATGGATTCATCAGGATCCGGCCGGGTTTCAGACTGAAAACTTTCCCGTTTATCTCCAGGCCCTTATAGTATTCTTTATTAAAAGCTTCCTCAATACTTTTTTTCGAGCTGTTTTCCAGTTCCTGCGTAGGAATTCCATATTCGTCTTCGATCATCTTTACAATCCTTCCTCTGAAAAGTAAGGTTGCCGTTTTCTGTAAAATATTGGCCGTCCGCAGATTGAATTTCGTACTCGACAGCACGATTTTCTTTTTGGCTTCGTCATAAACGGGAATCCCGGAAATAAATGCTTTACCGTTTACATACCCTTCCGTTTGTGCTTCGATCATGACCCTGTCATCAACGCCATAGACCTTGATGTCTTTAATTTTCACGGAAGATCCCCGGATATCATATTCTTTATTTAAAAACAAAGTCCGGGCAATTTCCGTTGCTTCTGTGAAAGGAATATTTACGGTGGTTTGAAGCAGGAATTTATCGGTTAAAGCAGGTACAAAGCTGAAATCCGCAGGGTTTTTTACGGGTGGGGAAGAAGTGGGTTTGTTTCCGGTAAAGGTTTCCGAATAAACGTCAATTCCCAGATTGGTATTGATCTGATTGCCATAAAATTTCAGCGGCGTAATATGAACGCTGATCGGGGTTACTTTCAGCCACGTCTTGTATTCCTCCGAAATATGGAACGGATTTGAGAAAACATTCAAGGCCATTACCGCATATTGCTGGAAGTTGAGCTGGGTAGCCAGCTGCTGGTCGATTGTCTTGCTGAATTTCTGCTGTTGATCAATCAGGCTTTTTTCCACTAAGCCGGTAATCGGAATCCGGATTCTGCCGAAATCAAGAACGGGTTTGACGACCCACCGGAAACCATTGGGCTCGGTAGCGGTCTTTACAGTCCAGTTGTTCTGGAAACTAATTGTGGTGCTGAAAGACATGACCGTTTCAAAGGTGGTATTCTGATAAGTGTAGATGCCTAACGTTCCGATTCCTTTTTCCGCCCAGATTTTTAAAGGCACTTCAATCAGGATATTCTGATCGGTTCCGCCCACCAGACGGATCGGACGTGTTTTCCAGACTTTTACTTTAAACTGATCATTGTTGTTATCGGTATAAGAGTCGTCCTGATAAATAAGATCTTTTACCGAGGCATTGATCATATTGCTGATTTCCGCTAAGGGAATTGTTACCGGCATGGTAATGCTGGATTTCAGTTTCGGGAAATTATAGTTGACGGGCTGGTTATCAGTAATGGTCTGCCCAAAAGCAGCGGCAGACAGAATCAGAAATAAGAATTTGATGATTTTCAACAGTGTAATTTTTAAAAGGAATTAAAGATTGCTTTAATTTCCGGGTTTAAAACTTCGCTCCAACTCAATACTGGCTCCCATCATTTCCCCCTTCATGGGTGGAGCGGTCTTGGTAATTTTTAGTTTTGCGTAATCAATCTGAGGAAATTCCTCGTGTATTCTGGAAATAATTCTTCCGGCCACATGTTCCAGCAGTTTGGATTTAATCTCCATTTCATTATGGATGATTTCATTGATATCCGCATAGCTGATTGTATCGTTCAGGTCATCGGATTCTGCTGCTTTCCACAAATCGGTATGAAGCTCCACATTGAGAATATAATACGTCCCGATAAGATTTTCTTCCGGCAAAACCCCGTGGTAGGCGTATATATTCACATTTTCGAGAAATATTTTACTCATAGCTTTGTTATCTATAACAAAAGTAATATATTTAAATGTCAAACAAAAAAATTAAATTCTTATGAAACACTTAAAAAAACTCAACAGAGAAAACCTAAAGACCATTGCCGGAGGGGCAGGTGATGAGTGCAGCGTAGATCTGGATTGCGGACCAAAAGGCTGTGCATGGTGCACGGAATTCAGAGGCCGTAAAGTATGCCTGTATTCATTCGACTATCCTTTATGCCTAGACCCTAATCCTTAATTAAATCAGAAACCAAAATTGAACTATGAAAAATTTAAAGAAATTAACAAGAAAAGATCTTTACCAAATCAACGGTGCCGGTAATTGCACCGGATGTCCTACAGGCGGATATGGCCCGGGCGGAGCAGCCAACGGCTACACGCATTCCTGTGAAGATTATAATGTATTGCCAAGCCGATGTAAATCTTGTGTACTGGTAAGTTCCGAGTGCTTTAACTCCAGCCCGCAATAGTTGGTAGGTTTATAAAATTTTAAATTAGCATCTATGAAAAAATTAACCAGATCAGCATTGAAGTCTATTAAAGGTTCCTTAAATTGTGCAGGATGTCCTGTCAACAATAATTATGGAACAGGACCAGAATATTCCAACACCTGCGCGCAGTATTTTGCACTTTCTCAAAACTGTCAGAGGTGTGTAGATGTAAGCGCGGATTGTTATGAACAATAACTGAAAATAAAAAAGCACTGCCTAAAAACAGTGCTTTTCTTTTATTTTATACTTTTTGAAAGATCCAGCATGGCTTCAATCGGCTTCAATGCTTTCAATCTTAATTCTTCATCCATCAGGATTTCCGGAAGCTCATATTTCATGCACAAATACAGCTTTTCCATCGTGTTCCGTTTCATATAGAAGCACTCGGAGCAGTTGCAGCTTTCATCGAAGACCAAAGCCGGAATCAGTTCTTTATGCGGGGCACGCTTCTTCATTTCGTGCAGGATACCTTCTTCTGTGGCAATGATGAATTTCTGACAGTCGTCCTGTTCCACAAAGTTCAGCAGGGCAGAAGTGGAACCGATAAAATGGGCTAACTTCAGGACCGCTTCTTCACTTTCCGGGTGGGCAATTAATTTCGCATCTGGGTTATCGGCCAGCTGTTTGGCAATTCTTTCCATGGAAAAGGCCTCGTGAACGATGCAGCTTCCGTCCCAAAGGATCATGTCACGTCCGGTTTTCTGTGAAAGGTATCTTCCCAGGTTTTTATCCGGGGCAAAAATAATCGGGCGGTCTTTCGGCAGGGCTTCGATTACGGTTTCCGCATTTGAACTCGTCACAATAATATCGCTCTCTGCTTTAGTCTCGGCATTACAGTTGATGTAAGTGGCAACCAAAGCATTCGGATGCTGTTCGCGCATTTTCCGCAAGCCTTCCCCTGAGCAGCCGTCTGCCAAAGAACATCCTGCCATTGTATCCGGAAGAACTACTTTTTTGGTCGGATTTAAAATTTTTGCTGCTTCGGCCATGAAATGGACTCCGCAGAATACGATCATATCGGCATCCGTATCTTTCGCCTGTCTCGCCAGTTGAAGGGAATCTCCGAGGAAATCGGCAATATCCTGAATTTCTCCGGGCTGGTAATAATGGGCTAAAATCACCGCATTTTTTTCTTCTTTCAGCTTAAGAATCGCTTTTACGAGTTCCTCCCCTTCAGGAATAATAAGGTCTTTGATATCTAAAAATCCCCTTACCGGAATTGCAGATTTGGCTTTTTCTAATGTTTCGGTACTCATATCCACCTCAATGTTTTGGTTTGTCGGAAATCATAAGTTAAAAATTAAACCTTAGCTTCCGATAAAATGTTGTATTAAACTTTCTATTTCTTTTTTTGCTTCGTTCAGATCGGCATTGATCACGATTTTATCAAATGCTCCGGCATAAGACATCTCTTCTTCTGCCTTGGCCACACGGATCTTGATGGTTTCCGCATCATCGGTTCCTCTGGAGATCAGTCTTCTTTCCAGTTCTTCAATGGAAGGCGGTTCGATAAAAATCGATAACGCCTGTGCTCCAAAATATTTTTTTAAGGAAATTCCTCCTTTGACGTCTACATCAAAAATGACCACTTTTCCCTGGGTCCAGATTTTTTCCACTTCGGATTTCAGCGTTCCGTAATATTTATCGGTGTACACTTCTTCAAATTCTACGAAGGCATCCTCTGCTATCTTCTGTCTGAATTCATCCGGCGTTAAAAAATGATAATCCACTGCATGTACTTCACTGCCTCTGGGCTGCCTGGTTGTACAGGAGATCGAGAACTGCAGTTCACCGAATACTTCCAGAGCATGTTTTACCAACGTTGTTTTTCCGCTTCCCGACGGCGCGGAAAATATGATGACTTTATTGTTCAAAGTTTAAAGTTTAGGGTTTAAAGTTTCGTTCGGCATTCAAATTATGTTTTAGATCAAAGGCTCTTAACCTTGAATTTTAAACATTAAACTTTGAATTTAAAGTACGTTTAACGTCTGTTCTTTAATCTTTTCCAGATCATCTTTCATCATGACCACCAGCTTCTGGATGGCCGCATGATTGGCTTTTGAACCCAGTGTATTGATTTCACGGCCGATCTCCTGGGAGATAAATCCAAGCTTTTTCCCATTGAAATCTTCATTCTCCATCACCTCTTTGTAATATTTCAGGTGTTGCGAAAGCCTTACTTTTTCTTCCGAAATATCCAGTTTTTCTGTGAAGTATGCCATTTCCTGATAAAAACGGGTTTCATCCACATTTTCAAATTCCTTCAGGGACTTCTGGTAACGCTCCTTTACGGCAACAATCCGTTCTTCCTCAAAAGGAGCCACTTCAGCAAGATTTTTCTCAATATTCTTAAGGTTTTTTTCCAGCTCTTCATGCAGGATATTGCCTTCCGTTTTTCTGAATTCTTCAAAACGGTCTGCCGCCGTATGTACGATTTTCGCCAGTGCTTCCCATTCGCCTTCAGACAATTCATCAGGTCTTGAGGTAATCGCATCCGGAAACCGTACCGCCATTTTCAGGTATTCAAAATCGGGACCGTCGGAGGCCACGCTTTTAAGTTCGCTGATATAGGAATCAATAAGGCTTTTGTTGATTTTTACATCGGTAGACTCTTCCAGGTTCTCCAGGTTGAGGTAGCAGTCCACCTTTCCGCGGATAATCCGGTCGTTAAGAATCTTTCGGATCTCGAATTCCTTTTCTTTGTACCGGAGCGGAATTTTGATATTTAAATCGAAGCTTTTACTGTTCAGCGATTTAATATCGATCGTGATCTTCTTCCCTTCAAAAATACCCTCGGCTCTACCAAAGCCGGTCATTGATAAAATCATAGTTTTTTATTGTTGTACAAAGATAAACATTTAAGTCTATAGTTTATTACATCCACCAGCCGGAAGCTGGAAGCAAAAAGCAAAGATTCTTTAGAATATAAATCATCATACTGGAAGTGAATCATTAATTCATTTTACAATTGTAGCAATAACCGTACACCATCTTAAATCTCCATATTCCGGCAAATGAAAATTATTTTCAGCATGCTTTCAACCTGATTTGAACCATTAAGGAAAATGAAGTAATTAAGTTTTATTAAGAAAATCAAATAGATTTTGTAAGCATTGCGCTTAAAGCGGAGCTCAACTTAATATTCTAAATTCCTTCATCAAATCTTAATGGTTTAATCAATGGAAAAATTCACGTATCATTTTGTAGACTTTTTAAATAGCTAAAAAAATAAAAATCTTTTGTCTCTTTTGCGGTAAATTGAAATAAACGGCATTTTTGTAAATTTGCTCCCGTGAAAAAGAAAAATTTAATTTCTGTAGTAGGGCCTACCGGAATCGGGAAAACAAGACTGGCTATTGATTTGGCCAGACATTTCAATACGGAAATTGTTTCCTGCGATTCGAGGCAGTTTTTTAGCGAAATGAAAATCGGAACGGCTTCCCCGTCAGCTGAAGAACTGGCAGAAGCTCCGCATCATTTTATCGGCAACCTTTCGGTGGAAGACTATTATTCCATCGGGCAATATGAAGAAGATGCACTGAAAAAGCTCAGCGAACTTTTCGAAAATCATGAAACGGTGATTCTTGTGGGAGGCAGCATGATGTATGAAAAAGCAGTGATCGAAGGATTGAACGACCTGCCGGAAGCTGATGACACCAACCAGAAAAAATTACAGGACCTTTTTGAGAATGAAGGCATTGAAAAACTTCAGGAACTATTGAAGGAGCTCGATCCTGAATATTTTGCCGTCGTCGATTTTCACAACCACAGAAGGCTGCTGCGTGCCCTTGATGTCATCTGGCAGACCGGTAAAAAATATTCTGAGCAGATTGCCGTTTCACAGGATTCCCGCGATTTTAAAACCATCCGCATCGGGATCGAGGCACCGAGGGAAGAACTGTACGGCCGGATCAACAGGAGGGTAGACCTCATGATGGAAAACGGATTGCTGGAAGAAGCTAAAAGTCTAGAGAAATTCAAACATTTAACGGCTTTAAACACTGTAGGATACTCAGAATTGTTCAAATATTTTGATGGCGAATGGGATTTGGATTTTGCGGTTTCCGAAATTAAGAAAAACAGCCGGAGATATGCCAAGCGTCAATTAACCTGGTACCGGAAATCGGATGATATTCATTATCTGCCGTTGGGATATGCTCAGGAGGATTTTGATGATTTGATTAAATATATTGAAGAACAGATTAAATTAAACCATTAAGATTTGATGAAGGAATTTAGAATATTAAGTTGAGCTCCGCCTTAAGCAAGATGCTTATAAAATCTATCAGATTTTCTTAACCACTTAACAAAATCTTAGTGGTTCAAATAAAAATGCAGCCCCGAAGGACCGCATTACTAACAATATAATTAAAAAGTGATTATTTCCAGCCACCTCCCAGTGCCCGGTACAAGTCTACAATGCTGCTCAGTCTTTGTCTTTTTACAGAGGCGAGATTCAGCTCAGCCTGTAAAGAATTCCCTTGGGCGGTAATCACTTCCAGGTAATTCGCCATACCGCCTTTGTACAGCATTTCGGCGCTTTTGATTCCGTTTTTTAAGGTAATTACCTGCTCGGAAGCTTTCTGTTCCTGAACTTTTAAGCTTTCGTTGGAAACCAGGGCATCCGAAACCTCACCGACGGCGTTTAAAACAGACTGACGGAAGGCCAGTACGTTTTTCTCCCGTTGGATTTTAGCAACATTCAGATCCGTTTTCAGTTGTCTTTTCTGAAAAATAGGCTGGGTAAGACCTCCTAAAACTGAACCGAACAGCGAGGCCGGGATCTGGAACCAGTTGTCGATCTTAAATGAATTCACGCCGCCATTGGCGGTGATCCGTAATGCAGGATACATACTGGCCTGCGCAATACCCACCAGTGCATTCGATTCCAGCAAAACAAGCTCCTGCTGGCGGACATCCGGACGGCGGCTTACCATCGCTGCAGGAAGTCCTGCTGAAAGATCGGCCGGTAACGAAGTCTCGGACATTTCAATGGTCCTGCTGATCTTGCCCGGATTTTCACCGACCAGAATGCTCAAAGCATTTTCCTGGATGGCGATATTCTGTTCCAATTGCGTAATCAGAAGCTCAGTGGACTGCTTTTGTGCCGTTGCCTGCTGCACACCCAAAGAAGTGGTATCACCGCTTTGCCACATCTTTTCTGTAATCGAAAGGGTATTGGTGCTTAATTCCAGATTCGATTTTGCAATCTGTAACTGTTTGTCCAGCATCAGCAAATTGTAATAGCCTTGGGCAATGGCAGCCACCACCTGTGTCTGGATGGCTTTGGTGGCCTCATAGGTCTGCAGGTACTGCATCCTGGAAACTTCCTGCTGATTCTTGATTTTTCCCCAAATATCCGCTTCCCAGGATAAATTAAATGCGGCGTTATAATCTTCCACATGGCTCTGTCCTAAAAATAAATTCAAGCTTTGCCCGTTCATGCTGTTTTTAGACGGCTTCGAGATCTGTGCGGAAACGCCGAATCCAATATCGGGATATTGAAGGTATTTTGCCTGTTTCAGCTTTTCCTGAGAGGAAGCAACTTGTTTTAAAGCAATTTGTAAATCGTAATTATTTTTAATTCCTTTTTCAATCAGGCCTTGTAAAATCGGATCGCTGAAAAACCGTTTCCATTCCAGATCAGCCACACTGGCGGTATCTGCAGTGGCAGTATAGGCGAATTTTTCCGGCAGCTCCGGTTTCGGTTCCTGGTAAGCCAGTTTCGACACACAGGAAACCGAACCTAAAGCCAGTCCAAAAGTGATGATGATATTTTTTATTCTTTTCATAGTTTTTAAAATTTTATTGAATAACAAAACTTTGGAAAGGTGCTGCTGGCAGCAACTTTAATTTCCCACAGATTTCACGGATTTTCCGGATGACGGTTTTTATTTGTGAAAGTATTTGTGTTATTTGTGGTTGAAAACCCTCAAAGCTTGTTATTCATTTTTAATTAATGTGCCGTTGCTAAAAGTTCAGCTTCCAGTTTTTGTCTCTGGAGTCTTTTCTTTTTCCGGCTTGGCATTTTTTCATGCAGGTACTGGAAGATCACGAACATCACCGGAATGATGAAGATCCCGAATACAACTCCCGTCAGCATGCCTCCCACGGTACTGAAACCGATGGAATGGTTTCCTTTGGCAGAAGCACCCTGGGTGAAAACAAGCGGCAGCATTCCGACAATAAAAGCGAAGGAGGTCATTAAGATCGGGCGCAGACGCAGCCTTGATGCCTGAAGTGCAGATTCCAGTAATGTTCTTCCTGCATTTCTTCTTTGGACGGCAAATTCTACAATCAGGATCGCATTTTTGGCCAGCAATCCGACCAGCATGATCAATCCGACCTGAACGTAAATGTTATTATCAATTCCGGCCAGTCCTGTAAAGGCAAATACTCCGAAAATACCCGTAGGAATCGTTAAGATAACGGCAAACGGAAGGATATAGCTTTCATACTGTGCAGCCAGCAGGAAGTATACAAACAAGATACTCAACATGAAGATAAAAGCCGTTTGTCCGCTGGTTTTGATTTCTTCCCGCGTAATTCCCGTCCATTCATACCCATAGCCTCTCGGAAGTGATTTCTGGGCGACTTCTTCCACTGCCTTGATCGCATCTCCGGTACTGTAGCCCGGTTTCGGTGTCCCGTTGATGGTAACGGCGTTGAAAAGGTTGTTTCGGGTAACCGTTTCAGGTCCGAACGCTCTTTTTAAAGTCACCAGGGTTTTTACAGGAACCATTTCACCTGATTTGTTTTTTACATAAATTCCTTCCAGCGAATTGGCATCGGTGCGGTAAGGAATATCGGCCTGTGCCATGACCCGGTAGTATTTTCCGAACCGGTTGAAATCCGACACGAAGCTGCTTCCGTAATAAATCTGCATCGTCTGCATCAGTTCGGTAATGGAAACACCCAATTGATTGGCTTTATCATTATCCACCTCAATAGTAAATTGAGGATTTCCCGCAGCATAAGTGGTAAACGCAAAAGCGATTTCCGGACGTTTCATCAGTTCCCCGATAAAGGCCTGAGTCGTAGTTCCCAGTTGTTCCAGAGAACCATTGGTTTTATCCTGAAGCATGAATTCAAAACCGGAAACATTCCCGAATCCCTGAACGGTAGGGAAATTGAAGAAGAAGGCACTGGCATCTTTTACCTGGGACACTTTACCCGTCAGCCCCGCTGCAATCTCGTCAGGATCGGTAACGGCACCGCGCTGATCGTGGTCTTTCAGCTTGATAAACCCGGCAGAATATGGAGAGGCATTGGCATTGCTGATGAAGTTCAAACCATCGGAAACCCAAAGGTGGTTCTTTGCTTTTTCACCATTAATGATCTTGTCGATCTGCTCGGTAGCCCGGTGGGTCCTGTCCAGTGAACTTCCCGGAGGCGTGTTTACAGCATATAAAATGAAACCCTGGTCTTCGGTAGGAATAAATCCGGACGGTGCTTTTCTAATTAAGAAAACACTGGCGGCAATAAGAACGACCAGTCCTCCGACGGCAATCCATTTATTTTTAATTAAAAATTTAATGCTGTAGATGTATTTTTTGGTCAGATTATTAAAGCTGGTATTAAAAGCATTAAAAAATCTTGCTCCGAAACCGGTTTTTTTACCATGTTCTCCATGTTCTCCCTGAGGATCATTTAAAAGAAGCGCACATAATGCCGGACTTAAGGTCAAAGCATTGATGGCTGAAATCAGGATAGCAATCGCCAGGGTAAAGGCAAACTGTCTGTAAAATACCCCTGCCGGGCCCTGCATAAAGCCCACCGGAATAAATACGGCACACATCACCAAAGTAATGGAAATAATGGCTCCGGAAATTTCACTCATCGAATTCATGGTTGCCTGCTCCACCGGCATTCCCGTATGTTCCATTTTGGAGTGGACGGCTTCTACCACCACGATTGCATCATCCACTACAATACCGATGGCGAGTACCAAAGCAAATAAGGTAAGCATGTTGATGCTGAATCCGAATAAATTAAGGAAAAAGAAAGTACCGATAATGGCCACCGGAACGGCAATCGCCGGAATCAGGGTCGACCTGAAATCCTGAAGGAAAATATACACGACGATAAATACCAGGATAAAGGCAATCACCAAAGTTTCTACCACCTGATGAATGGAAGCATCCAGGAAATCCTTGGAATTGTACATAATGATCGGTTCAACACCTTGGGGCAGGGTGGTTTTAAACTGATCAACCTGTTTTTCGATCTCCGTTAAGATCTCGTTGGCATTCGAACCGGCGGTCTGCATAATGGCAAATCCGGCCACCGGTTTTCCGTCTACCCGGTTGGCAGCGGTATAGGTATAAGATCCGAATTCAACCCGTGCCACATCCTTCAGGCGAAGGAAAGATCCGTCGCTGTTGGCTTTGATGGCAATGTTTTCGTAATCTTCGTTTTTATTTAATTTCCCTTTATACTTTAAAATATACTCGTAGGTTTCCTTACTTCCTTGTCCGAGACGGCCGGGAGCCGCTTCCAGGTTATGGTCTTTTACCGCATTCAGCACCTCCTGAGGAGAAAGGTTATTGGCCGCCAGCCGGTCCGGTTTCAGCCAAAGCCTCATCGAATAATCCCTCGTTCCGAAAACCTGTGCCTGAGCTACACCCGGAATACGCTGGATCTGCGGGATGATGTTTATTTTTAAATAGTTCTGAAGGAACAGCTCATCGTATTCCTTAGGATTATTACTGGTTAAACCCATAAACATGATCATACTGTTCTGAACCTTCTGGGTGGAGATTCCGGCCTGTACGACTTCCTGAGGAAGCTGGCTCATCGCTTTGGATACCCGGTTCTGAACGTTTACGGCAGCATTGTCCGGATCAGAACCCTGCTTGAAGAATACACTCAGGGTCATCGTTCCATCGTTGCTCGAGTTGGAAGTCATATACGTCATGTTTTCCACCCCGTTCACGGCTTCTTCAATCGGGGTAGCCACCGAACGGGCGACCACTTCCGCATTTGCACCCGGATAGAAAGCGGTTACCTGTACACTTGGCGGTGCGATATCCGGAAAAAGGGCGATGGGTAAATTAAAGAGCGACAGCGCACCCAATAATAAGAGGATGATGGAAATGACCGTTGAAAGCACCGGTCTTTCTATAAATTGTTTTAACATAAGAAGTTTATTTTTTAATGGAGCTTTTGTTTTTACAACAAAAGGCACAAAATATTTCGTCGGGTTTAAAGATGAATCGCTAATGTTTTAAAAGCTTTTGTGGTTATATTTCTCCCACAGATTTCACGGATTTGCACAGATGATTGCGCTTAAATAATGCAATTCATATCTTTTCAAGATGACAAACTGAAAATGTAAAGCAGGCATAACCTCATGAAAATCTTTGATTTTTATTCTTCTGTGTTCTAAAGATATACGCAGTATTATAAACTTAAAATCTCATGTAACCCATGTTTAAAAGCTTTTGTGACTTTTGTGGTTAAAAAGTAAAAGTTTATAAAGGTCTTGCTCTGAGAAGGCTGTCGGAGGAAATCGCTTTCGGCCTGATGGAAACGCCGTCCTTCAAAGTACCAAGTCCTGTAAATACAATTTTATCCCCGGCAGCGAGACCTTCGGAAATAAAATAGTAGCTGTCCGTCTTTCCTGAAATTTTTACAGGTTTTCCGGTTACTTTGTTATCTTTCCCCAGTACGTACACATAGGTTTTATCCTGGATCTCATAAGTAGATTCCTGTGGAATAACCAGCGTTTTGTTGAATAGCTGCGGCATACGAACCCGTCCGGTATTTCCGGTTCTCAGGATTCCTCCGGCATTCGGGAAAACGGCACGGACACTGATGGCGCCGGTGGTTTTGTCGAATTGTCCGTCAACGATGCTCATTTTTCCCTTCTCACCATAAATACTGTTATCGGCGATTACCAGTTCCACCATCGGCATATTCTTCAGCTTTTCACTGAGCGTAGCGCCCGGATATTTCTTCTGGAAAGCAATAAAATCCAATTCGCTTAACGAGAAATAGGCATAGATCTCACTGATGTCTGATAATAAAGTCAATGGGTTTGGATCCGTTCTGGAAATCAGGCTCCCTTTCTTATAGGGGATTCTTCCGATATAACCGCTTACCGGGGCGGTAATGGTTGTAAATCCGACATTGATTCTTGCGCTTCCGACTGACGCTCTTGCCTGTGAAGCAGCAGCTACCGCAGCGGTATAATTGGCTTTCGCCGTCCTCAGCTGTACGTCAGAAACTACTTTGGCGGCAACCAAAGGTTCAAGACGGTCAACTTCCACTTTGGCTTTCTGGATATTGGCATTGGCTGCCTGCAGATTGGCACTGGCCATATTCATCTGTTCGCCATAGCTTCTGGAATCGATTTTAAAAAGCGGCTGGCCGGCTCTTACATAAGCGCCTTCCTCTACATAGATTTTGTCCAGGTAGCCGTCAACCTGTGACCGGATTTCCACATTGTTCTTTCCTTCCAGGGCTGTTGGAAATTCCTGATAAACAGTAGCAGGAGAAGTAATTACGGAATACACAGGCAGTTCGGGTGCAGGTGGGGCAGCGTTGGAATTTTCTGCTGCCTTCGTGCAGTTTTGAAGAAGAATGATGCTGGAGATCAGTACGATAATCCTCGTTTTTCCAAATATTTTCATGTTGAGTTTAAATTTTAATGTAGTGTTGGATTTTAATGCAATTGTTTTTAATTTGAATTCTGTTATATTTCCTAACGGTGTTAATAAACAGGACAAAAAAATATACAGAATAGATGTTGATTTCAGATAACTGTTTTCATAATGGAAAATTTTTAATAAAAATTAGATATGATAAAGATGAGGTGTATATGTGTTATTTTTTCTAACGGTGTTAATTATAAATACAGAGTTTGATCTAAATTTTAATTACAATTAGTTATGTTGCTTAAATTATTGGATGTTAATATTCCTAACGGTGTTAATTTTTAGTTCAAAAAAAATTTACAAAGACTTAATAAAGGCCGAAACGGTCTCGTCCAAAGTGGTCTTATTCATTGTCGAAGGAATATCATCATTGCGCATCATCATAATGGAAATTAATCCGTGCACTGCTGAAAAGAGAGCATGTGATGAATGGCAGGCATTATCCGGATTTGAACCTTTTTTCCTAATAATTTCCAAAGTCCCCTCATAAAGCATATCCTGGAACGAAGAAAATTCCTGTTTCATCATTCCTTTTCCGCTGCACTGCATCCCCAATCCGAACATCAGCTGGTAATATTCTTTATTTTTGAATGCAAACTTCCAGTAGGCATCTACTATCGCTTTTAACTGATCTTCCGGAGTATCGTGTGCTTGCTGCGCTTTCAGCAGTTCGATGTGCAGGCAATGAAACCCGTTCAATGAAATTTCGTACAGAATCGCTTCCTTGTTTTCAAAATAATCATAGACTACCGGCGCACTGTATTCAATGGCATCGGCAATTTTCCTCATGGAAAGTGAAGCCCACCCTTCGGTTTTAGCCAGAGAAAATGCCGCATCCAGGATACTGGTACGGATGTTTTCTTTTTCTCTCTGACGGCGTTCATGTAAACCCATGATTTTTTATTTGTCTAACAGTGTTAGCAAAACTACAAACTTTTGAACATAAGTTCCAAATAAATCTTGAAATTTAACTTTTATGCTTGTCGAAATAAGCTGGAAGCTGGAAGAGTGGATGCTGGAAGTTTTTTAGATTGTTTGTTTTTAAACTGTTATAAAGATTAATTAAAACTTACGGTTCTATTTAATTTGCACCCGATCCTATTAATTTGTTTTCAGCTGGTGAGTAATTAACATGAACCCGATTTTATTTAACTTATATTCAGATATTTAATTTGATTATCAAGACCTTCGATCATGTTTTGACATGAGAAACTTCCAGCATCCAGCTTCCCTCTTCCAACCTATAACCCAAGTTCATCCATCATCCTGCACCCATCTTCCCACATCCAGCCTCCATCTTCCATAACCATATAATCAAAGAAATCTTTATCTTTGTGCTTAAATAAAAAAGTTATGAATACGCCTTCAAATATGATTGATCTGGGAACAAAAGCACCTTTTTTTGAGCTGCCGAACCCATCTAAAAGCAATGAAATTCAGTCATTGGATGATCTGAAAGGAGAAAAAGGCACGCTGGTCATCTTCATGTGCAACCATTGCCCTTTTGTTCTTCATGTTATTGATAAACTGAACGAATTGTATGAAGATTATAATGAAAGAGGGATTGAATTTATTGCCATCAACGCTAACGATGTGGAAAAATATCCCGCCGATGCACCGGAAAAAATGATTGAATTCCAGATTGAAAGGAATTTTGATTTTCCTTATCTCTATGATGAAAGCCAGGCCATCGCCAAAGCCTATGATGCGGCCTGTACGCCGGATTTCTTTTTCTTTGACGAGAAACTGGATCTGATCTACAGAGGGCAGATGGATGATTCGAGACCCGGAAATCATAAAGAAGTAACCGGTGAGGATCTCATCATTGCTTTTGAAAATCTTTTGTTGGGCGAACCGCAGGAAGAAATCCAAAAACCAAGCATGGGATGCAATATCAAGTGGAAATAGTTGTTGGATACAATCTTACAATTTAAAATAAAAAAAGCTGTTCAATCCAAGAACAGCTTTTTTTATAGATAAATCCTTTCTGCTTTGAGCTTCAGGATGGCATTCATGTCGTAAGATTTTAAAAGATTGGATTTAAAATTACAGATGTCTTATTTAAAAAACGGATTGTACTGCTTCTCAAAACCAATGCTTGTCGGATTTCCATGGCCCGATAAGACCTTGGTGTCATTGTCAAGGATGAACAGTTTGGTCTTTATGCCGTCAATCAATTGTTCGTGGTTTCCTTTGTAAAGATCGGTTCTGCCGATACTGCCTTCAAATAAGACATCACCCGAGATCATGAATTTCTGGTTTTCGTTGTGATATACTATACTTCCCGGAGAATGTCCAGGAACGTGGTAGATTTTGAATCTTTCTCCGTCAAAGTCCAACTCTTCGCCTTCGTTTACATAATCAATTTCAACATCAATAGGCTCCAGCTGCAGCCCGAACCTCATCCCACTCATCTGGAACATATCGAGAACTTCCTTATCATCTCTATGCATGGTAACAGGAACTTTATATGTGTCAAAAGCCCACTGTAAACCTATAACGTGATCAATATGGGCGTGGGTCAGAAGGATTTTTTCAATAGTTAGTTCTTTTTCCCGGATGAAATTTTCAAGGGCTTTTGTTTCCTCTTCATTTCGGTTCCCCGGATCAAAGAGCCAGGCTTTTTTATTTTCGTTATAAAGGACATAGGTATTTTCGCTTGCAAAATTGAATACGAAACCTTGAATCTGAAGCATACGCTGAATATTTTATTACGAACAAAGGTAAGCACAAAAGTCCGGATTGAAAATTTTAATGAAGTTTTAATGAATAAAAACAGCTTCCTTTCACGGGTTACATGATTTTTCTTTATCTTCGTCATAATGAAAACATTGCGACTTCTTTTACTTTCCGTAAGCGGCCTGGTCTTTGGGCAGAATATTCAGAGTATTCAGCTTTTTAATCCTCAGACGAATGATGAAACGCCTGTCATTAATTTCGGGCAGCAGCTGGTTCTGAGTTTTGACGACCTTACCAATGCAAGTGAAATTTACCGCTACACCATCAAGCATTACAACCGCAACTGGGAAGATGATAATCTGTTTTTTACGGAAATTGCCAACGGAAGTATGAACGGACTGCTGGACAAATTCCAGTATTCCTTTAATACCCTGCAGGCTTATACCCATTATACGCTGACGTTCCCGAATGATAAGATCCAGCCGAAGATCTCCGGGAATTTTGAGCTGATTGTCTATAAGGATTCTGCGGAGAAGCCGCTGTTTACAAAAAGGTTTTATCTGGTGGAAAGCGGAGCCACTCTGGCCGTAGGGGTTTCCCGTTTTGCCGATGCCCGGAATCCTGATGCGCAGCAAAGGGTAGAAGTAAAAGCCCTTCCGAAAGCAGGGGATTTGTCTTCCAATGTCAATTCCATGACGCTGAATGTAATGCAGAACAACAACCCCAATATAGCGGTCAATAATCTAAGGCCGAGCACTACTTTGGGGAATCAGTTGCTTTTCCAGCAGATGTCGCTGGTTTTTCCGGGAAACAATGAATTCTACTATTTCGACAATAAAAACATGAATATGGCGGCAGATATGGTCCGTGCTGCAGAGCAGATCGACGGGGTAAACCAGACTTACCTTCATCCGGTTTGGGCTTTTCCGCTGAACTACCAGTATCAGCCGGATGTAAACGGAGCCTGGTATTACCGGAGAAACGATCTGGGCCGGGAAAGGGATGCTGCCCGGGAAGCCGATTATTCATGGGTGCATTTCTCACTGGATTCCGAGCCGGTAGATAAAGAAATTTATGTGCTGGGAGGCTTTAATAATTTTTTGCCTACCAAAGAAAACCAGATGCATTATGATGAGGCCACTAAAAAGTATGTTGCCAGAATTTACCTGAAACAAGGGTTCTATAACTATATTTTAGCAACTAAAAATCCGGACGGAACTTTAAACTTCGGTGAAGTCAACGGGAATTTCTGGCAAACGGAAAACCTTTACCAGGCCTTCTTATATTATGCGCCATTCGGCAGGAATTATGATGGGCTGATGGGGTACGGGGAATTCAGAACGCCGGTAAGGTAACATAAATCATATATTATAACGTCATACAAACCTCATAGGTTTCAGAAACCTATGAGGTTTGGCTCACATCACCTGATCTGCTGCCAACGAAAAACCTCACAGGAAAATTCCTGCGAGGTCCAATATAATAATAGTCAGAACCGATTAAATTTTAAAAACAGCAGTAATCAGCAGGTTTTCTTCATCCTCGAAAATGTAGTGGATGTTTACCGGAAAATCCTGCATGGGCATTACCGAAATCTCACTGCCTTTTGCCTGATGATTTTGCAGAATCCCGTCAATGGATTCTTTCAGGCTTTCCAGGAAATCGTTTCCCTTCTTTGTTTCCTCCGCATTAAAAACCCGCATTAAAAGCCTGATATCGTTCTTGGCGATGGAGGAGAGCAGTACCTTCATGCTAAGCGCAATATTTTTTCAGCTCCGTCATGTTTTCATAGAAATCCAGCTTGGTGGCGGGATTTTCGTTATGAAACTGAATCCGGTATAAAATTTCATCCAGGTGAAACGAAGAAATTGCAATCGGTGTTTTCGATTCAAAGCTTTCCACCATTTGTGCAAAAGCTTCCAGCATTTCAGAATTGAAATTTTCAATTTTACTTTTTAAAATTTCGGCAGTTGCATTCATCACTTTTAATTTTTTAAGGTTGATGATCTTATTTTGATAGGGTAAAGGTAGTAAAAATATTTAAATTTTAAAATTTTAATATCAAATAATAGGGGTATTGGTTAAAAAATTAATATTTAATTATTTTGTTTTGCTTTTTTAAGGGGGGGTGACTGGAAAAAAAATATTTTATCCATGTGGATCAACTTATGTTTGATAAATAATTTTGAATTATAATGTGAAACATAGTGAAAAATTAATTCATTAAATAGTGATTTTTTATTAAATATTTTAATTTAAAATTAATATTTGTATTAAATTTTATTTTGAAATTGCATTTAAATGAGATATTGTAATTGTGATTTTATTATTAATTTATATTTTTGATTAAATTTTTATTAATTATATTGTTAATTTGGTGTAAATATTTTATTAATTAATTTTAAAACCAATCCATATTATTATGAAAATTAAATTTATCTTAGCATCAAGTATTGCTGCATCTTCATTTGTTTTTGCACAGAATATTCCGTCAAAACTGCTTCCTTCTAAAGACGGCCTTCATACGGAATTTATGAGATTTGAAAAAGACCGGCCTGCTTTCCAGGGAAGCCCGGTTTTGTTTGATGAAGCTTCCCAGAGGCTTTCTGCTGGCCAGGGTAGGAAACTCGGATCCGAAAAAGACCAGTTGGGATATGAAACCCACCGGTTCCAGCAGACGATTCATGATATTCCCGTAGAATACGGAATGATGGCTGTACAGACCAAAGACGGCAAAATTGTAGGAGAATCCGGAAAATGGATTGTTAACGCTCCGAAGAACCTTGAGAAAAGCGCTAAAATTTCCGAAAACATCGCTCTGCAGAATGCTTTGGCCTTTGTAGGTGCCGAATCCTACAAATGGCAGAATAAGAAAGAAGAAGATTTCATTAAGAAAGAATCCGGTAATAAAAATGCTAGTTTTGTTCCCAAAGGAGAAATCGTTTATTATTCTGATCCTTCAGATGAAAAAATGAATGATCTCACATTGGCGTATAAGTTTGATATCTATGCCGAAAAGCCGTTAAGCAGGCAATATATTTTTGTAGATGCAAAAGACGGAAAGATCCTTGGCGTCGATGCGATCATCCATGAAGTCAATACTCCGGGAACGGCTGTCACAGCGTACAGCGGCACCAGAAGCATCACAACCGATTCTTACAACGGAATCTACAGGCTGCGTGAAACCGGCAGGAATGCCGGAACTGCAGTAGAAACCTATAATTTAAGGAAAGGAACAAGCTACTCTTCTGCTGTAGACTTTACCGATACGGATAACAGCTGGAATAACGTAAACAGCAATAAAGACCAGTATGCTACCGATGCGCACTGGGGAGCAGAAATGACCGTGGATTACCTGTACACCAAATTCGGAAGAAAGAGCATCGACAATAATAATTTCAGTATAAAATCCTACGTCCATTACTCTACCAATTATTTTAATGCGTTTTGGGACGGGGCCAGAATGACGTATGGTGACGGAAGCTCTTCGACCAACGGCGGAAAACCGTTAACGGCACTGGATGTCTGCGGCCACGAAATTGCCCACGGGATGACTTCCAAAACGGCCAATCTGGCGTATCAGAGAGAATCCGGCGCACTCAACGAAGGATTCTCGGATATTTTCGGAAATTCCATAGAACGTTGGGCAAGGCCTAGCCAGGCAAGCTGGAAGCTGGGAGAAGATTTCAGCTATGTAATCCGCGATATGGCCAACCCGAATGCATACAGTCAACCTGATACTTATCTTGGAACCTATTGGAAAGCCACGACAACGTCAGGTTGTGCAAGCCCCAGCCAATCGAATGATTATTGTGGAGTTCATACCAATTCCGGAGTACTGAATTTTTGGTATTATTTACTTGTCACCGGAGGAAGCGGAACGAACGATAAAGGGTTTGCCTATAATGTTACGGGAATCGGGCTGGATAAAGCGGCAGCAATAGCCTACCGAACCCTGACTACCTATCTTACTGCTTCTTCTACCTATATGAATGCCAGAACCTATTCTCTTCAGGCGGCTGCCGATCTGTATGGCGCAGGTGGAACCGAAGTTACCCAGGTGGCAAATGCCTGGAATGCCGTAGGCGTAGGAGGCGGAACGTCTGCTGCCGGAAAAATGGCAGCTCCGGATGCGCTGTTGTATACCATAAGCCCAAATCCTGCCACGGATAAATTTACCGTTTCGTTTGAAGGTAAGGAAGGAAATGGGGTAGTGGAGCTGATGAGCCTAACCGGGAAAAGGGAAATTTCCGAAAAGTTTAAAACAACCGATGGTACGAACAGACTGGAGATCAGGCTTCCCGACAATATGCTCCCTGGAATTTATATCGTAACCGTCAACGGGCAGAAAGCAGGGAATTTAATGAAGAAATAGTATGGACTCGAAATTAAAGGCTGGAAGATGGAAGATGGAAGGAATTTCTGGCAACAAATTGAATACTTTCGAATACAATTACAAATTAAAGACCACGGGAAATTCCCGTGGTCTTTATATTTAATGATCAAAAATTTTTATACTAAATAAAATTCATGAAGTTTTTCTTCACAGAGAATTTTTACCACTTCGATCCAGCGGTCTTCGTCATTCAGGCACGGGATGTAATGGAAACTTTCTCCGCCGGCATGGGTAAACTGATGTTTTCCTTCCACGGAAATCTCTTCCAGGGTTTCCAGGCAGTCCGATACGAAGGCCGGACAGACAATAGCCAGATTTTTTACGCCTTTTCCCGGAATGGTTTCCAGGGTTTCATCGGTGTACGGTTCGATCCATTTGTCTTTACCTAACCTCGACTGAAAAGATACGATGGTTTTCTCTTTCGGAATATTGAGTTTTTCGATCACCTTATTGGTTGTGGTAAAACACTGGTGACGGTAACAGAATTTATGGCTCGGATTGCTCTCTCTCGAACAGCAGTCGTTCAGATTACAGGTTTTTGTAGGATCGGTTTTATAAATATGCCTTTCCGGAACCCCGTGATAAGAAAACTGTAAAGCGTCAAAATTTTCAGGGAGCTTCTCCTTAATGCTTTCCGCAAGGCAGTTGATGTAAATATCCCGGTCGTAGAAGGGCTGAATGTAATTGATCTTTACTTTCGGGAATTTCTCTTTTCTTACTTCCTCCGCTTTTTCGATAACGGTTTCCGTGGTACTCATCGCATACTGCGGATACAACGGAAAAAGAACGATCTCCGAAACACCCTGATCCACCAGCTTCTGAATTCCGGCTTCAATGCTCGGCTGGGCGTATCTCATCCCGATTTCCACCGGAACATCCACTACCTTCTGAAGTTTTTGCCGGATTTTTTCGGTGATGACGATTAAAGGCGAACCTTCATCCGTCCACACCGTTTTATAGGCTTCGGCTGATTTTTTTGGTCTGGTCTTTAAAATAATTCCCTGTACCAGCAATGCACGGAAGAACCATCGGTAATCGATTACCCGCTCATCCATCAGGAATTCATCCAGATATTCTTTTACATCCTCTACTGCCGTTGACCTTGGTGATCCCAGGTTTACTAATAAAATTCCTTTCATAACATATAAGTAATAAGCAATGGGAAATAAGTACGATTGATCATTACTTATTTCCCATGGCCTGTGTTTTTTATCCGTTTACGGCTTCCACTCTTTCCACAAGATCCGGCACGAATTGTTTTAAGATGTTTTCGATTCCGTTTTTCAGCGTAGCGGTAGAACTTGGGCATCCCGAACAGGCGCCCTGTAACAGCATTCTTGCCGTTTTGCTTTCCTGGTCGTATTCCATTAAGGAAATTTTTCCACCGTCGTTTTCTACCGCCGGGGCCACATATTCATTTAAGATATCGGAAATTTTCTGTTCATCGTCCGTGTAATCCCTGTTGATGATCTTCTCCACCGGATTTTCATGCTTCTGGGCTTCAATATTGGAAATTTCGCCACCGTTCTGCAGGTATTCTGCAATAAGTGCACGAACAGCCATCATTACTTCATGCCACTCCACGGAATTGTCTCTCGTTACCGCCACAAAATTATCGGAGATAAAAACTTCTTTGGCAAAATCAAATTCCTTGAAGATGGCCTGGGCCAACGGTACGCCTTCCGCACCTTCTCTTGATTTTACTTCTACGAAACCTTCAAGCAGTAATTTGTTGGAAACGAACTTCATCACATTCGGGTTCGGTGTCATTTCCGCATAAATCTGATACAGTTCCTTTTTCTTCTGAAGATAGATTCTCGGGTTGGCCAGTAATTCGTCTTCAATAACGTTTTTCAGGCTTTCCGCCACATGTTCCCATTCTACCGTATCCTGTTTGGCAACAGCCACAAAATTGGCGGTAATAAATATCTTTTCAACAAAAGGATAATTAAAAAGCTCCTGGGCCAGGGGAATTTCTGTAATATCTGAATTTCTGTCGAGCTCCAAAGATCCCGGGATCAGGTTATAATCCGCCACAAATTTCATCACTTTCGGGTTTTCGGTAGGCTCTATAAGTATAGTACGCATTTTTTCTTTAAATTTGAGATACAAAAATACGCAATTAGAAATTAGAAGGCAGGCATCGGAAGTTAGATTTTTGCTATCGGCATCATTTGAAAGTCGAAAGCCAAAGCGATCCCGGCAAACCAATTTCAAATGAATACATTATCAAATTTTCAAATTAAACATATGGCACTGATCAAAGAACTTTTAGGAAAGTCACCGCAAATAGGGGAAGATACATTTTTAGCGGAAACCGCTGTGATTATCGGCGATGTAACGATGGGTAAAGACTGCAGCATCTGGTACAATGCGGTGATCCGCGGTGATGTCCACTACATCAGAATGGGAAACAAGGTGAATGTTCAGGATAACGCCATGCTTCACTGTACCTATCAGAAGCACCCGTTGAATATCGGAAACAACGTTTCTATCGGGCATAATGCGATTGTTCACGGCTGTACCATTAAAGATAACGTTCTGATCGGAATGGGATCTATTGTAATGGATGCCTGCCTGATAGAAGAAAACTCGATTGTGGGTGCCGGTTCCGTAGTCACCCAGGGAACGCATATCAAATCCGGGGAAGTCTGGGGCGGAGTCCCTGCCAGGAAAATCAAAGACATCAGCTCCCAGCTGCTGGAGGGCGAGGTAAACCGCATTGCAGACAATTATGTGAAATATTCTTCCTGGTACAAGGAAAACGTTAAGGAGGTGAACGGAGGAGTAGCCAATGGCGAATAGTAAATTTGCTTCGCAAGTGAAATTTTTAACGTCATAAAAATTGACCATTGGCGTTTAAAAAAGGGAGAATTTTGCTCTGCAAGTGAATTTTTAGTAAAATTAAAATGACCATTGATCCGTAAGCATTGGCGACTGGCCAAAATGAATATTCCGTAGGAATATTATCTGTGTAGCCGAAAATCAAACATATTAGCAGCACGCCGGAGGTGTGCTATCTGTAGCATGTTGAAAGATAGAACTCCTATGGAGTTCTGGTTAGGGGGTATACATTTATACTACACAGATATTGCTCCCCTGGAGCAAATTAATATATTTATTAACAGTATGTTGCTGCAGCAAATTAATACATTTATTAACAACGCGTTTCTAAGAATTAAAAATTGACAATGAATGATTTAAATGTTGAATTTGTTCTGCAAATAAATTTTATACGCAATTAACACGAAGGAATTGACCGTTCACAAAAAAGCATTGCCGAATAGAGCAATGCTTTTTCCTTAGCGAAAAATCCTGTAGGAATTTTATATAAATTAATGTGTTACGGATTGATCAGCTCTGCTTTTCCGTTGATGCATTTGATTCCGGTCGGTTCATTCACCATCATACAGTCGGAGATGATGCCGTACTTTTGGTTGAACGTTTTTACTTTTTCCGTGTAATCACTGATCCTTGCCAGAATATCCGTTTCCATCTTTTTCGGATAAGCAATATAGAGTTGAGGACCGCCGCATGCTTTGGCACCCATTGGCGCAAAAGCCCATTCGCCGGCATTGGTACATTTTTCTTTGGTTACTTCCGATTCTATGGAAGCTCTCACCTGGTCCAGCTGGGCCTGCTCATATTTCTGGCTGCTTTCATCAACAGGTCTTTCGGATATGTCTTTCGGCAGGTTGGCATCCACATCTTTGGTGGAACCGCAGGAAACGAATAAAGAAAGGCTTAGCAGAGCAGCGGAAATGCACGGAATCGTTCTTAACATAATAAAATAATCTGGTTCAAAATTTTCAAAACTTATGCCAAGGTAAGGTTTTTAAGATTCATTTCCGTAATTTTGACGGCGATGAACAATCATTTTTTTGACTTAATAGAGCATACCAACCGAAGCGTATTTTTAACGGGAAAAGCCGGAACGGGGAAGACCACTTTCCTAAATGATTTTGTAAAACGCACCAGAAAAAAACACATTGTCGTTGCCCCCACCGGAATTGCAGCGATCAATGCAGGCGGCGTTACTATTCATTCGATGTTCGGGCTTCCGTTGAGGACCTTTTTACCGACTACGGAACGGATCGACACCAGTCTGGCAAATAATATTGCCGACCTGATGCCGCATTTCAAATACCGTAAGGATAAATTAAAGCTTCTCCGCGAAGTAGAGATTATCATCATTGATGAAGTTTCAATGCTGAGAGCCGATGTCCTGGACATGATGGATTTCTCCCTGAGATTCATCAGAAGGAACAACCAGCGTTTCGGAGGCGTACAGATGCTGTTTATCGGGGATTTGTATCAGCTTCCGCCGGTGGTGCGGGATGAGCATATCTTAAAAATGTATTACCATTCCCCTTTCTTTTTCGACAGCCATGCGATCAAGGAAATTCCGTTGATTACGATTGAGCTCACCAAAGTGTACCGGCAGTCGGACGAAAATTTTCTGGCAATTTTAAATGCAATCCGTGACGGCGACGTGGCCAATATCGATTTTGAAAAGCTGAACGAAAGATACGATCCTGATTTCAGCTCGGAGGATGAACCTTACGTTTACCTGTGTTCGCATAACAAGATGGCGGACGACATCAACCAGGAGAAGCTGGAAGAAATTAAAGTAACGGCCAAGACGTATGAAGCCAAGCTGTTCGGGGAATTCAGGGAAAACCAGTTTCCGAACGAGCAGTTCCTCGATTTAAAGATCGGCGCCCAGATTATGTTTATCCGGAACGATATTTCCGGGGAAAAACGGTATTTCAACGGTAAGCTGGGTGAAATTTCAGCGCTGGATGAAAACGAAATCAAAGTGATCCTGGACGGAAGCGAGCGGGAAATTACGGTGAAAAGAGAGGTCTGGGAACAGAAAAAATATTTCCTGGATACCGATAAGAATATCAAGGAAGAAGTATTGGGAAGCTTTGAACAGTTTCCGATTAAGCTGGCCTGGGCAGTGACCATCCATAAAAGCCAGGGTTTGACGTTTGACCGCGTCATCATCGATGCCGGAAAAAGCTTTACGGCCGGACAGGTGTATGTCGCATTGTCGCGCTGCCGGACTCTGGAAGGAATTGTCTTAAAATCCAGAATCACGCCGGAAGTTATTTTTAAAGATAACAGGATACTGTCTTTCCATACGGACACGGTTGCCAATGATAAAGTAGAAGCGATCCTGAACAATGAGAAATACGATTACAGCATTAAAAAAGTCCTTCGTACCGTGGATTGCTTGTGGTTTTTGAATGAAGTAGAAGAATGGAACAAGCTGTCGGTGGCTACCAAAAGCATCGATCATGTGAAAACCAACCAATTGTATCTTCAGCTGAAGCATGAAATTGTAAACCTGGGGAAAATTTATGAAAAACTCCAACGGGTGATTTCCCAGAAGGTCAATAATTTCATTGAGCAGAAAGAGGAATGGTCGGAGATCGAGAGCAAAACCAAAGGTGCCGTCAATTTTTTCTTTACCGAGATCCGGGATAAAGTCTTTAATCCGCTGAAAGATTTTTATGCGGAGATCAAAGGAACCAAAGGGCTGAAGCAGTACAACGAAGAGTTCCGGATATGGCTGGAAGATGTGGAAGAGTACCTGAACAGCCTGAAGGACATCCATTTGCTGGAAACCAAATTGCTGGATGACAAGAACAATCAGGAAGTGAGTATGAAAATCGCCAAAGTTCCGTCCCAGGTTCTCACATTCCAGTTGTTTGAACAGGGAAAAACCATTGCGGAGATCGCTTTGGAAAGGGGCCTGGTCAAAGAAACGGTAATCGGGCACCTGGCGAAATTTGCCGAACAGGGGCTGCTGGATATTTCCAGAGTCATAACCTCAGATAAGATCGAAGCTTTTAAAGAGGTATTCCATAAAGATCCGAAAGAAACCTTAACGGAATGGAAAAATGCGCTCCCAAGCCATTTTGAATTTAATGAAATCAGGATTTTAATTAATCATTTTACGTATTTGAAAGAGAAAGGTCAGTCTTAATTAAAAGTAGAATTAAATTTTAATAATAAAAAAACAGTCAGTAACTTCCTGAATTACTGACTGTTTTTTTATTTATTTAATAGATCCAGGGGTCACATGGATAGCCTGCAATTTTTATATCACCGTTCTCATCTTTTTGTAAATTTAATGCGCTTGTCGGATTTGTGATCTTTATAAAACTAATCGAAGTTACAGCTTGTTAAAAATAGGATAGCAAAAGGAAAATGATTTTGGGCTTCATGATTTTAAATTATACTACAATATTAAACAGGTCAGCGGGAAAATTTATAAATTATTCTTAATATGATCTATAGAAACAGAAATTCCCTGATGATCACTTACCGCATTTTTATCAACAAAAACTCCTGTTTCAATCGTAAGATTGGCGAAACTTTCAGGAACCACAATGTGATCAATATTCTGCTCAATTTCCGAACTGATATTCATTAAGCTTAAATCCCGGAAAAGCTCTTTCAGAGAGTCCGTTGTTTTGGAACTGATCGATAATCTTTCTTCACCTGTTTTAAAGGAAGTATTGAAATCGCCGATAATAAAAAGATTGGGATTGTGAGCATGAATTCGTCTGCAATCCGAGATGGTATTGTCTAATTCATTATCCGTAAAAGGCCGGCGCTTAAACCAGGTTCCGATAATGGTGCAGTAGAATACAAGATTTCCGGATGACGTTTCAAACTCCAGGGCCAAGTTGGTTCTATCATCCGTTACCGGATATTTTTTCGAGTAAGGAATTTTTGAATACAGAATCGTCCGGAAAGCTTTTTCACCTTTCAGATACTCGGTGTAATTGAGGTTTTCGTATACCGTATTTTCAGGAATAGGCGAGCAGAAATATTTATACGGAAACCGGTCAAGATCCAGATCAACGGCTTCCGTTAAAACAAGAAAGTCGAAATCAAACCGGTTCAGGAATGCTGCGGTTTTTTGTGGCTTCTTTTTCCTGGCCCAGTCGATGTTTAAGGTGGCGATTTTCAATCGGGATATTATAGGTCTGAAATTAATTTTCTTCGGTTGTTGTCGTAAAATGCAACAGCGCGTGTTTCATTTCTTAAAAAAGTTTCTGCATTCTCCAGTTCATTAAATCTTGCTTTATCGGTTTTTTCAAAATCAACGAATTCAAAATGGTTTTCATCAAGCACGGTAAAATCAACAAGTTTTAAATATTCAGAAACGGATTTTTTATCAAGCATAATTTTTCCGCTGCCCGCCCAGTGCCGGTCCTGCCCGTTTTTCTTTACGCCCGAAACCCAATACTCTTCGCCGGTTTCGATATCGAAATGGTTTCCCGAAATGCCCGGAACTTTAAGCTTTTTCAACGCTTTGTTATTGAAATAAACCGTTTGTCCGGATTTTGAAAACTCCACAAACCCAATCCAGGCCAGTCCGCTGTGATCACGGAATTTGTTTTCAAGGTACATTACTTTTGGTTTCATAATTTCTGATTAATAATATTTAAATTGAAAGTACTGGGTACATCTGAGGTAAAAGGTATTAACGATTGAATGATTGATTTTATCAACCAATTCATTAATCTTCTTTATTCTCTCAATTTTCTCTTGATAGGTTAAAGATTTGTCAGCTTTCACTTCATCTTCAATTCTTTGTCTTAAAGCTTGTATATAAAGTGTTTTTTGTTTTGAAATGTCATACTGATCTGTAAAATTATCTTGATCTGAACTGACATAAATAGAATATTCGGCCTCTGCCGGAAGACGGGATTCCTGATGCCCAAAATAAGTTCCTCCATAAGAAAGATAGCTGAATATGGAATTTATATTTAAGTAAATATGCGTAAGTATTTTTCTCTGCTTCGATTTTTCTGCTCCTGTATTTCTTTGTTTTATGAAGTAAGCATATAAAAGACAGTAGGTATCCTGGCCGGCTTCACTTCCAAACCCTTTTCCATAAGTACTGTAGAATATGTCAGGACTTTGAATTATTTCACAGAAAAATTCAGGATGAGCATCGACTATTTTATTAAATTCTTTTTTACTGAATTTTCTTGTAATATCGTTTTCGGTTTTTATAGTAACGGTATCCAAATCGGTATAGTACTTTGAATTTGTAGACTCTAAAGCTTGAAGCTTTTTACTTTCGGAAATCTGTTCAAAAACATTTGCTTTACGGGTCGACTCTACTTTTGATTTTGTGTGTTGATTTTCTTTTTTTACACAACTAAAAATCAGGAAAATAGATAAAGCAAAGATATTGTTTTTCACAGTTTGTTTTTATGTAAGTAAATATACGAAGCAGAACTTATCATTTAAAATAAAAAATTTGAATTAGATAGTATTAATTAAAAAAAATGGAAAATGTCTGGAATCTTAAAATAAGACTTTCCTTTAATAGAAAAACAGTATCATTTGAAATTAAAGACTGTTAGCAATAATATTTACAAAAGAAACTTCCGGCATCCAGCTTCCCTCTTCCAGCCTCTTAATTCGATTTCTGCTTCGAGTTCATGTTAGATATATTTCCAATAGCTTTTCCCTTTCCATCACCATCAATCCTATCAATTACAAAAAGTAACTAATGAATTTTATTAGCCTTATCTTTGTTCAGTTTTTAAAACTAAAATAAAGAGTATGAAAAATTTCGAAATATCAGTATTGGATCTTGCACCGGTAAAACAGGGGAAAACGGTTCATGATACGTTTCAGGACAGCCTGTCGCTGGCCAACCATGCTGAAAGTTTAGATTATAAAAGATTCTGGCTTGCCGAACATCACAATATGGAAAGCATTGCCAGCTCAGCGACTTCGGTTCTGATCGGCTTTATCGCCAACGGAACAAAAAAAATAAGAGTCGGATCGGGAGGGATTATGCTTCCGAATCACAGCTCATTGGTCATTGCAGAACAGTTTGGAACCCTGGAAGCCCTTTTCCCGGGAAGAATTGACCTTGGTCTGGGAAGGGCACCCGGAACGGATGGTCTTACGGCTCAGGCCCTTGGTAGAAACCCGGCGATTATTAATGAACAGTTTCCAAGACAGATCCTGGAATTGCAGAAATATTTCTCCAAAGAAAATTCAAACGCGCTGGTCCGGGCTATTCCCGGAGAAGGATTGGAGGTGCCGATGTATATTCTCGGGTCGAGCACCGACAGTGCTTTTCTTGCAGCGGAAATTGGATTGCCCTATGCTTTTGCCGGGCATTTCGCCCCAGAGCAGATGGAAATGGCCTTCAACATTTACCGGGAACATTTTGAGCCATCAAAATACCTGGATCAACCTTATATTATAGCCTGTGTAAACGGGGTAGCTGCAGAAACATCCGAAGAAGCACACAAAATTTCCACGACTTTATTCCAGGCGTTCATCAATATCATCCGTAATGACCGGAAACCTTTTGCACCACCCGTGGATAGTATGGATGACATCTGGTCGCCGATGGAAAGATCAATGGTGTTGCAGAAGCTTAAGTATACTTTGATCGGAGACCAGCCTGAAATCGAGGAACAGCTGAAAAGCTTCCAGGAAAGGTTTCAGGTGGATGAGCTGATGATCAATTCCCATATCTATGATCATCAGAAAAGGCTGGCGTCTTATCATATTTTCAGGAAAGCAAAAAACGCTGTATTTGGCGAATAATAAAGAGTTTATATTAATTGGAAGATGCCTGTTTTTATAAGTATCTTTGTGAAAATTTAAAAAGTAAAAATGTCTGATATTAAGTTAAATACTATTCCCGAGGCCATTGAAGACCTTAAAAATGGTAAAATAATCATAGTAGTAGATGATGAGGACAGAGAAAACGAAGGTGATTTTCTTTGTGCTGCCGAACTGACGACACCGGAAATTATCAATTTCATGGCGCTTCACGGAAGAGGGCTGATCTGTATGCCGCTTCCTGAAAAAAGATGTGATGAGTTAGGACTTGAAGTGATGGTCAGCAGAAGCAGCGATCCTAAGGAAACGGCTTTTACCGTTTCGGTTGACTTACTGGGCAACGGAACCTCTACCGGAATTTCAGCAGCCGACCGGGCAAAAACCATTCTTGCTTTAATGGATGAAAATTCCAAGCCGACCGATTTTATGAGACCGGGACATATTTTCCCGCTCCGTGCAAGAAAAGGAGGAGTTCTGAAAAGAGCAGGCCATACGGAGGCTGCCATCGATTTGACATGTCTGGCAGGTTTAAAAGAAGGAGGGGTGATCTGTGAGATCATGAATGAAGACGGATCCATGTCGCGTTTGCCGGAACTGTATGCGCTTGCCCAGAAACACGATATGAAAATTGTTTCCATCGAAGATCTGATCCATTATCAGCTTAAAAAAGGAAACCTGATTGAGAGACTTGAAGAAAGAAAGGTAAAGACCGCTTACGGGGATTTCGATTTTTATGCATTCAGGGAAACTTCCAATGATCAGATCCATTTTGCTTTGACAAAAGGAAGCTGGACGGTAAACGAACCGGTACTGGTAAGGGTACAGTCGTCCGATTCCTATTTTGATGTATTGACAAGACTGAACAACGGTGAAAAGCCTTTGCTGGAGAAAGTAACCGGTATGGTAAATGAAGCAGGAAAAGGAGCCATTATTTTCATCAATAACGTTTCAAATTCTGAGAATACGCTGAAGAAATTACAGCAGTTCTTAAATTATCAGGACGGACAGCAGCAGCATCCGACCCTGGCATTCAATTACAGGGACTACGGGATTGGAACACAGATTCTTAAAAATTTAGGAATCAATAAATTTAAAGTCATCACCCAGAATCCGAATATCAAGCCTCAGGTTGGAGGATATGATGTTGAGGTAACGGAAATGGTGCAGCTTTAAGGTGAATAGATAAATGGTCGCTTGTCAATTTTTCTTCGGTTTAAAATGGACATTTAGCTTTAAAATAAAACTCAGCAGAGGAATAGCAAATGTAAATTGTTAAGACGGATAATTTTCTAAATTGACCATTCACTTGCAAAGCAAAATTCACCATTGACAACACATAAAAATGGCTTGAGAATTTCTCAAGCCATTTTTATGTGTTCAAAGCTCCTGAATCCGTTCAGGAAATCTTTGATGTTCATTCTTTTTTTGCCTTCCAGCTGCAGTTCTTCAGGAAAATAGATTCCGTCTGCGGTATAGATTTTAAATTCATTTTTAGAGATGTCCAGGGTTCCGGCCGGTTTTTCATGTCCTGAAATTTCAAATCTGCCGCCGAAAATTTTCAATCCTTTTTCTTCCTCTCCAATCTTCAGCGTGGTAAAAGCAGCCGGATACGGCGACATTCCCAGAATAAACTGATGGATTTCCTTTGAATTTTTGGTCCAGTGGATTCTGGTGTCTTCTTTGAAGATTTTAAAAGCATTTTTCGGATGCTCCACCTGTGGCTGAGGTTTTTCGGTAATTGAATTTTCCGCAAGCCCGTCCAGGGTTTTTACGACCAGTTCAGCGCCCATTTCCATTAAACGGTCGTGAAGGCTGCCGGCATTTTCATCAGGCAAAATCTTTAATTCTTCCTGCAGAAGAATATTTCCTTCATCAATTTTTTCATTGATAAAGAAAGTCGTGGCGCCTGATTTCTCTTCACCGTTGATGATGGCATAATTGATCGGCGCTGCGCCTCTGTAGTCGGGAAGCAAAGAAGCGTGAAGGTTGAAAGTTCCCATTTTTGGCATTTCAAACAGGACTTTCGGCATCATCCGGAACGCCACCACTACGAAAACATCAGCATCCAGTTTCCTTACCTCTTCCAGAAATTGGGGATTTCTCAATTTTTCAGGCTGAAAAACCGGAAGATTGTTTTCTACGGCAAAAACTTTTACCGGCGACTGGTTGATTTTCTGTCCCCGTCCGCTTGCTTTATCAGCAACCGTTACGACGCCTACAACTTCGTGGTGAGACTGGTGAATGGCTTCCAGAGACGTTTTCGCAAACTCCGGAGTTCCTAAAAATACGACTTTCAATGATTTCATGCTGCAAAGATAAACCCTTTAGTAAAAGATTAAAAATTAAAAAAATTATTATTAACGTGAACTCGAAGTAGAAATCAGTTAAAAGGCTGGAAAAGGGAAGCTGGAAGCTGGAATTTCTTTTTTCAAAAATATAATCCAAGGGGATTGATAATCAAACAAGATCTTTTTGTCATTTTATCAAAAAGAATTCTGTTTAAATCCTGATTGAATAGTCTTAATTTTATATTTTAATTAAATGAATAACTGAATATAAGTTAAGTACGTTCGAGTTCACGTCATTAAAAGTTACCCGATACCTATTGCTTATTGCTAATACCCATTACTCATTACTCATTACTCATGCAATAGCGTAGGTCCTGAAGTTAAGCATCTTTATTTTTCCGGTATCCAGAAGGAAAATCAGGTTTTCAAGAATATTTTCTTTTGAATGATAGCTCAGCTGAATGGAAAGTTCTTCGATGGTTGCCGGTCTTTTAACCAGGAGATTAAGAATCTGATGGGAAATATTTTTCCCGAAAATGGATTGCTTGTTCTTTTCACAGACCGAACACTGGCCACAGTTCTTGGCATTTTTTTCACCGAAATAACTTAGGATGAGCTTCATTTTGCAGTATTGGCTGTCTTCCAGGAAAAATTTCATTTCTTCCCATTTCTGAATCTTGTTTTTCTGAATGTGTTCAAAAAGCTTCCAGTAAATCGAACTGTTTAACCGTTCATCCCTCGGTTTTAAAAATTTAATGCTGGATAATGCACCGTCAACATATTCTACATAACCTTTCTGCTGAAGTTCTTTCAATCGTTCTTTAATGAGTTCCACACTGACTCCGATTTTGCCGCTTACCTGTTGTTCGCTGAACATGACTTTATGGGTGGTGACTCCGGAAATGGTGCGGAGCATCAATTCCAGAAAGTAGGCATCTTTTTTCGGAATCTGGTCGATTTCATCCGCTTCCATCAGCAGCTGTAAAGAAGAAAGGCTTTTATGATCATTAAAATAAATAATTTCCTGATTGTGAAGAAAGCCCAGGACATTCCTGATTTTGGCATTCGACAGACGGGTAAAATTCTGGATCCCGTTGAGGTTTAGCGGAAAAACTTTTTCCGGCAGCTCAAATTCAGCGACCTGAAAAACTGAGTAGAGATAGGTAACAATTTTTAGGAATTCCGCTTTATTTGGAATCTGGTTTTTCAGGATCTGGTCGAAATTGAGGATTTCCTGTTTGTTCCACAGCAGGAAAGCAAAACTTTCTTTGCCGTCTCTTCCCGATCTCCCGATTTCCTGATAATAATTTTCAATAGACGGGGCAGGAGAGTAGTGGATCACAAACCGTACATTGTCTTTATCGATTCCCATTCCGAAAGCGTTGGTGGAAATAAGTACATGATTATTACTGGTATTCCAGATATGCTGCCGGGTATTTTTTTCCTTCGTAGTGAGGCCGGCATGAAAGAAATCAACATGGGTTAACTGATTCTTACGCAGAAATTCGCTCAGCTGTTCGGCTTCTCTCCGGGTCCTTACATAAACGATTCCGGATTCGTTGGTGAATTTTAAAATATCGTAAACCTTTTGAAATTTATCTGAAATTTCTTCTGTGAAAATTTTAATGTTATCCCTCTTAAAACTTTTCTGAAAAACCTTTGGATCTTTTAATCCAAGCTTCAGTTTAATTTCGTCAAGTACCTTTGGCGTTGCCGTTGCTGTTAAAGCCAGACAATGAATTTCAGGATTATTCCTTCTGAATTCCCTTATGTTCTGGTAGCTGGGACGGAAATCCTGTCCCCATTCAGAAATACAGTGGGCTTCATCGACGGCAATAAAGGATAATTCAATTTCCTCAATATGCTGGATAAACTGTTTATTGGTAATCCGCTCCGGAGAAATGTACAGTATTTTGGTCAGGCCTTCTTTACAACGGTCATAAATGTTTTCGGCATCATATTCATCCAGTTCCGACGATAGATATTCGGCTTCAATTCCCCGGGATTTCAATTGGTTCACCTGGTCTTTCATCAGGGCCAATAACGGTGAGATTACCAGACAGGTTCCTTCCCTGAGCAGGGCGGGAAGCTGATAACACAAAGATTTTCCGGCACCCGTCGGCAGGAGAACAAGGGTATCTTTCTCATTAATTACGGAATCAATGATGTCTTCCTGGGCGTCCCGGAAATGATCGTAGCCCCAAAAATGCTTTAACGTCTTAAGCTTTAACTCCTGAAAATCTTGCTGGGAAATCATTAGATAAAAATACTAAAAGTAATATAATAAAAAAAGCCACGCATTGCATGGCTTTTATATAATTTAATAATAAAATTATTATTTAGCTTCGAAGTAAACTCTTCTGTTTGCTCTGTTTTTCCATTCAGGACATTTAGTAGCAGGGTCGCACTCAGGATATTTAAGGTCTTTTTCACCTCTACCGATTGCGTCAAGTTTACCGGACTGAACTCCGTTTTTAATTAAATAATCTTTAACGTTGTTTGCTCTTCTTTCAGACAATTTCTGGTTGTATGCTTCAGAAGCTCTTGTATCGGTAGCACCGATTACAGTGTAAGTACCGTTTGAAGAGTTAATGTAGTTAACAGCGTTGTTAAGGATTGGTGTATTAGAAGGCAAGATTCTGTCTGAATTCAGATCGAATTCGATACCATCCAATTTTGTTTCCTGCTCATTAACTAATCCTGGTGTTGCAGGAGCAGTCGTAGGGCAACCTTGATTTTCAACAGGTCCCGGAACCGTTACACATTTATCGTAAAGGTCGATCACACCGTCAAGATCAGTATCAAGAGCTACACCGGCACCGTCAACTCTTGCACCTGCAGGAGTATCAAGTTGTCTGTCCCAATCGTCGCAAACTCCGTCGTTATCAAGATCTCCTTTTTTACAAACTTCGATATCCTGGTTTTTGTTAGCCAATACATCAAGCTTATAATAAATTTCCTGAAGCGGATCATGCCACATTAAGTGAGATTCGTGTTTTCCAAGTTTTAATGAAACCCCTAAAGTTGCGTTTACGAAGTTATCGGAAACCTGCTCTTCACGTTGGTTGATCGCACTGTACTTAGCACCACCGCCGTCGAACTGATCGTCACCGGTTACTACGTACATTACTCTACCTTCGATGTCAAGTCTTCTGTTCACTTTGAATTTAAGACCGGCACCCGCCTGAGCGAACATAGATCCCAGTTCAAATGGCTTAACTTCATTTACCATTCTCTGGCCTCTTTCGTCTTTCTGGTATGCTCTGTAAGATAAAACTCCCACACCCGCATATCCGTGAAGTGCCCATCGGAAAGGTGAATGGTTATCCACTCTTCTTAAAAGGTTTGAAAAGTTGATGTCTCCCAATAAAGAGATCGCATCATACTGTGTTCTGGCTCCTACCTGCTGTGTAACAGATGCATTTGCAGGGGCAGCGTCTTTCGTATTAAAAAAACCTTGTCTGGTTTCACCTCTGTCATACTGTAAATTTAACCCGAAAGCATGAGTAATTGCTTTATCGATACTTACATAAGCAGAATATCCGAAAAGATTATTACCGTTACCGTTTTTTATCGATGTTAAGTCTGCAGATTGCATCAATGGTACACCGGCACCAATGGAAATCGCCCAATCGTTAAATCTTTTTGATTTATCTGTAAACGGGGAGACATTCGCAGATCCCGAAGAAAAGGTATTCGGATATTGTCCTGATGATGACACTGCAGTTGAGTCTTGTGCAAAAGCAACTGTAGGAACAGTTAAAGCCAATGCAACAATTGCTAAACTTAATTTCATAGTGTATTTTTTATTTAGTTAATTAAATGATTTAGTTATTTTGTGGTGGCAGTAGGGCAACCTTGGTTTTCTACCGGTCCCGGAACGGTTACACACTTATCGTATAAGTCGATTACACCATCCAGGTCCATATCCAATGCAACTCCCGCGCCATCTACTCTTGCTCCTGCAGGAGTATCAAGCTGTCTGTCCCAATCATCACATACACCGTCATTGTCTAAGTCGCCTTTTTCACATACGACAAGCTCCGTGCTTTGGTTTTCAAGAACATTGGTTTTGTAGTAAGCCTCCTGAAGCGGATCATGCCAAGCCAGGTGGGTTTCGTGTTTTCCCAGTTTGAAAGAAATCCCCAGGTTAACCGTCCATGCATTATCAGATCTTCCTTTGCTGATCATGTTATACTTCGATACTTTTGAAGACGGATCATAATCTGCAGGACCGGCGTATCCTCCACCGTCAAATTCATCGTCACCACTCATGATATACATGGTTCTGGCTTCGATGTCGATCAGTTTGGAAACGTTGTACTTCACCCCTGCACCAAATTGGTAATAAAGAGAGTTGAGTGCCAGTTTCTGTTGGATAAACAAAGGAATTCTTTTAGGATCGTTGCTCCATCTGAATTCGTTGTTGTCATACAGAGACGTTTTGAAGTCCATGAATCCTGCACCTGCATAACCGTGTAATGCCCATCTGTACGGAGAATGGTTATCCACTCTTCTCAATAGATTCGAGAAGTTGATGTCTCCCATCAAGGCAATCTGGTTATACTTTGTGTTTGCTGTTGCAACTCCGGCCGCGATACCGGCTGCACCTTCCAACTGAGCTTTCTGATTGGTTTCACCTCTCTGATAGATAAGGCTTAATCCAAAAACATGCGTAATCTGTTTGTCTAAACTTACATACGAGTTATACCCCCAATTGATCTTTTTATCATAGATGGATTTAAGGTCGGAATGCACCATAAATGCAGCACCACCACCCACTGATACAGACCAGTCGTTGAATCTTTTGGCTTTGTTGTTAAAAGGTTGAACATTGGCAGAACCTGAAGAGAATGTATTCGGATACTTGTCATTTGAAGTAACAGCGATACTATCCTGTGCATACGTAGCAATAGGCAATGTGGCCAATAATAATAAACCTAATTTCATACAATATGTTTTATGTTTTATGTCAGATAAAATCTTTTAATAATATTTTGGAAAATTCTCTTTCAAGAAGATGTTTCTGATGAGGGATTTCCAATCTTTCCGATCTAAACCTTAACCCGTTGAAGGTAACGATATCTATGTCGATAATTCTATCTGTATATCCGCCTGATATTTTAGAATCGTTTACCCTTCCCATTTCCGTTTCAATACTCTTGACGTGTTCCAGGAGCTTAACGGGCGAAAGATCTGTAAATATTATCAATGCAATATTACAAAAAATATTGGAACTGGCAAACTCTACGGGCTCAGATGTTAAAAATTCACTAATTTTTAATATTTCATTTCCGCGCTCTTCCAGTTTTTTTATAGCGGTTTCCAGATTTTTTTTTCGGTCTCCGAGGTTACTGCCCAGTAACAAAACCGCTCTATGCTGCGACATATTGAAAAATGATTGATATATGAAAAGTTTTTTTAAAAATGTACTGGCAAATATAGTGGCTATTGTCATCTTATGCGTCGTGTTTTTCTTCTTTTTTATCATAATGCTTGTGTTTAGTGCGATGGGAAGTGAGAAATCCGTAGTGGTGAAAAAGAATTCCGTTCTTACCATTAATTTAAAAACCAATATTCTGGACAGCCCGACGGAAGAGCGGAAAGGCCTGTTTGAGATCAGCGACCAGAACAAAAACGTCCTGATTTATGACGCTATCGAGGCCATCCACAAAGCGAAGACTGACGACAACATCAAAGGGATCAGCATCGAGGCGGATAACCTGAATGCAGGAATTACCCAGATTGATGACCTCAGGAATGCCATCCAGGATTTTAAGAAAAGCGGGAAATTCGTTTATGCTTACGGCAATGCCGTTTCCCAGTCTGCTTATTATTTAGGCTCCGTGGCGGACCAGTATTATCTGAATCCGGCGGGAATGATCGAGCTGAAAGGGTTGGCTACCGAAGTGGCCTTTTATAAGGATTTTGCAGACAAATATGGAATCGGGATTGAAGTGATCCGTCACGGGAAGTTCAAATCGGCAGTAGAGCCTTTCTTAAGAAATGATATCTCCCCTGAAAACAAAGAACAGCTGGGCACGCTGCTGAACGACATCTGGAAAAATACGTCATCAAGCATTGCTGCTTCCAGAAAGATCGATACGGCTCAGTTCAGGACGGTAGTAGACAGCCTGTACGGGATGATCCCGGATCTTGGCCTGAAATATAAGCTGGCTGATAAATTAATCCAGAAAACGGAATATGACCAGATCATCCGTTCAAAACTGAATTTAAAGGAAGATGATAGGTTAAATAAAATTTCTTTAGGGAAATATGTGGCTTCCTATTCCGATGATGAAAAATCCGGCGATCGGGTAGCGGTTCTGTATGCTTCCGGATCCATTAACGGCGGTGATGATTATAATGATATTCATTCAGAGAAATATATCAAATACATCAAAGACCTTCAGGAAAATGATAAAGTGAAAGCCGTTGTTTTCAGGATCAATTCCCCGGGGGGAAGTGCCAATGCTTCCGATGAGATCTTGTTCGAGCTGCAGCAATTGAAAAAGAAAAAGCCGCTTGTTGTTTCTTTCGGAGATTATGCCGCTTCAGGCGGGTATTACATTGCGATGGCCGCCGATAAAATTTATTCGGAACCGAATACCCTCACGGGATCGATCGGGGTTTTCGGAGTGATTCCTTATTTTAAGGACCTTGCGAATAAAAACGGGATCCGATCAGATATTGTTTCTACCAATGCAAATTCACAATATTACTCTTCATTAAACGGAGTGACGCCTTACGGGGTAAGCATGATCACCAGAAGCGTGGAAGGAACCTACAAAAGATTTGTACACTTCGTAACGCAGAACAGGAAAAAAAGCTTTGAGCAGATCGACAGTGTAGGCGGCGGAAGAGTGTGGAGCGGTACCAGAGCGAAGCAGATTGGCCTTGTGGATGAGTTGGGAACATTGAATGATGCGGTAAAATTTGCCTCCCAGAAAGCAGGCCTGAAATCATATAATGTCGCTTCCTATCCGAAAAGTATGACCCCATTTGAGCAGATTTTCAAAGATCTTAATGAAGATGATATTTCTGCAAGGGTGGTACAAAACAAAATCGGAAAAGCAAATTATGAGTTGTTGGAGCAGATTGTAGAAAAGAGAAAGCTGCAGTCTGAAGTGAGAATGGAAATGCCTTACCAGATAAAGATCGACTAAACTAAATTATATTAACAAAAACGGCGGATTTGAATTTCAAATCCGCCGTTTTAATTTTTTATTGTACCGGTTAAGCTCTCCTGGTCAGCATTCCGTAAATCCAAAGAACAATCAAAGCGCCCCCGATTGCCAGGATCCAGCTTCTGAAGTTCCAGAAAGAATCCACATCTCCCCAATGAAGTAAGTAAACGCCAATCGATCCTCCGATAAAGGCTCCTATAATTCCCAGAATCATTGTGATAAGCATTCCACCTCCCTGTCTTCCTGGCATGATTGCTTTAGCAATTGCTCCGGCTAATAGTCCGAAAATAATCCATGTAATAAATCCCATAGCTGAATTTTTTTAATGTTAATATTAATTTGGTTCATTATTGATGATGGGAAAACATGATAGACATCATCTTTTCTTGAAAAATGAATCTACAAACTCTGTACCATTAAATAATTGCAGGTCCTGCATCTTTTCTCCTACGCCGATATACTTTACCGGAATCCGGAACTGGTCTGAAATGCCGATCACCACGCCTCCTTTTGCTGTTCCGTCGAGCTTTGTCACAGCTAAGGCATTCACTTCCGTAGCGGCGGTGAACTGTTTGGCCTGCTCGAATGCATTCTGTCCGGTTGAGCCGTCAAGAACCAGCAAAATCTCATGAGGAGCATCAGGAATCACCTTCTGCATTACCCTTTTGATCTTGGAAAGCTCATTCATCAGGTTAACTTTATTATGAAGCCTTCCGGCAGTATCAATGATAACTACATCAGCATTCTGCGCAACGGCACTCTGTACCGTGTCAAAAGCGACAGAGGCAGGATCGGAGCCCATTTCCTGTTTTACAATCGGTACGCCTACTCTCTGGCTCCAGATGACCAGTTGGTCTACTGCTGCCGCTCTGAAGGTGTCGGCGGCTCCCAGAACAACTTTTTTCCCTTCTGTCGTAAACTGATGGGCGAGTTTTCCGATGGTGGTGGTTTTTCCCACACCGTTTACTCCGACGACCATGATGACATAGGGTTTTTTGGAAGCATCGATATTCCCTGTTCCGGCATGCGGGTTTTCAAGCAGCAATCCCGAAATTTCATCCCGGAGAATTTTATCCAGTTCGCTTACACCGACATATTTGTCACGGGCAACACGCTCTTCAATTCTTTCGATGATTTTGATGGTGGTGGAAGCACCGACGTCGGAGGCGATAAGTATTTCTTCCAGATTGTCCAGTACTTCATCGTCTACTTTGCTTTTACCGACTACGGCTTTCGTCATTTTTTCAAAGAAACCCTGGCTGGACTTTTCCAAGCCTTTATCTAACGTTTCTTTTTCTTCTTTTTTAAAAATATTTTTAAACCAACTCATCTTATGAATTACGGAATTTAATTAATGAAGGAAGCTGAATAAGGGGAGCCTGAAGCGCACAAACGTTGTATTCTTCGAGCTTCCGGTCTTTGGACTTCCAGCTAGATTAGAAGCAAAGATAACAAAAAAACTACCCAAAAGATGAGTAGTTTTTTATATTGTAAATAAAGTGGAGATTATTTCTTCAAATAACCGTCTACTTCGTCTGCATTCATTACTTTTTCTTCGAAAACGTAAGCTCCTGATTTGGAAGACTTCACCATTTTCACCACTTTAGTCATTTTTTTAGACTGTCCGCTCTGTAGGGTTGCTACTACTTTCTTTGCCATGGTAAATTATATTTTATAAATTACTTGATTTCTTTGTGTACGGTTACCTTTTTAAGAACAGGATTGTATTTTTTCAATTCCAATCTCTCTGTCGTGTTCTTTTTATTTTTTGTAGAAATGTATCTGGACATTCCCGGCATACCACTTTCTTTGTGCTCTGTACATTCAAGGATTACTTGAACTCTGTTTCCTTTTTTTGCCATGATTTAGTTCTTTTTAATCAATCCGTTTCTAGTAGCTCTTTCAATAGCTTCCTCGATTCCAATCTTGTTAATCACTCTCAATCCATGAGCTGATACTTTCAGTGTTACGTGCTTATCCTGCTCCGGAAGGTAAAATTTCTTCTCTAATAAGTTAATTTCAAAACGACGCTTCGTTTTGTTATTAGCGTGAGAAACGTTGTTACCAACCATTGCACGCTTTCCTGTTATTTGGCAAATTCTTGACATATCTCGATGTTCTTATTTGTACTATAATATTTGAGAGTGCAAAATAACGAAGAATTTTTCAGATAGACAAATCTTTCACAAAATTATTTATAAATAAATTGTTGGTCATCACTCGGATTTTAAGATTTCCGCGGCGGCTAAAGGCATTGGGTCTGAGAATGATAAATTCACGGGGTGCTAATTCCTTTTACTGCAATATTTTAAAATTTAAAATCAGGATTTCTTGGTTTTTTCCTGGAACCATTTAATCAGAAAATAAAAGAGCAGAAATCCGAAGGCAAAAATGGAGAACCTGGAGAGCAGGTCGCCGGCCTTCGTGTAAAAAGTCATCCCTTCATAGAGGTTTACTTTAGCGTATAATGCGGTTTTATCGCCGTAAAAAGTATCTTCCAAAATTTCACCTTTCGCATCGATATGCGCGGAAATCCCACTGTTGGCGGCACGGGCGATTTCCCTTCTGGTTTCTATGGCTCTCAGCCGGGCATAGGATAAAAGCTGTTTATGGCCTTCCGTAACGCCCCACCAGGAATCGTTGGTCATAATCGCCAGGAAATTGGCGCCTTTCTTCACATACTCTCCTGTAAATTCCCCGTAAATACTTTCATAGCAGATAATGGGGGCAACTTTGCCTTTATTGAACGGATTTGAAAAGGCAGTTCTTTCTTTATCAGTTCCTAAAGAAGCTACCGTTCCGCCCAAATTGATCATGGCGTCGCCCAGAAGCGGTTTCAGGTAACTCATATACGGGAATATTTCAACCCCGGGAACCAGTTTCCCCTTATGGTAAACTTCCACTTTCTGATTCGGGATCACCTGAATAGCCGAGTTAAAACGTTCCACCCAAAGCCCCGGATTGATCTGATAAGCTTCCTTCGGCAGACCGTTCTCTGAAGTATAGAAATGATGGGAAGAAATTCCCGTCGTGAAGACCGAGCCCGGATGTTTTGAAAGAAAACCTTTCACATTGTTGATGATGGTACTTTTTTCAAAGGCGGTTTCCGAAATGGATCCGTTCCCCGGAAGCGCAGTTTCAGGGGCGATATAATAATCAATTTTTCCTTTGGAATTTCTTTCGGCCAGGCTGAGCAGGTCGTTCTCGATGGTCAGGCTGTCCTGTGAATATTTTTCAGCATACGGATCAAGGTCCGGCTGGAGCATTAAAACATTCACGCTGCCGATGGGTTTTTCATCAAAGCTGTTATATTTTACCACCGAAATGATCATCGGCAGTATAATCAATGCCGCTACAATCGAAGTGTTTTTAATTAAATCTTTTCTCTTTCTTCCCGCCTGCCAGATTCTTACGGTGTAGAAAATCAGAACGTTCATCAGCAGGATCCAGAAGCTTCCGCCGGTCGCGCCCAGGGTATCGTACCACTGGATCAGCTTAGGATAATCCGAAAAAACATTCCCCAGGTTCAGCCACGGCCAGGTCAGTTCCCAGCCCAGATGGAATTTCTCAAAACTCATCCAGATGGCCACCAGGAAGGCCAGTCCCCAATACGTTCCCTGTGCGTTTTTATACCAGTGGTAGCACTGGAAAACCAGGGCATATAAAAAGGAATTGACGAGCACCGGAAATAAAACCGCCATCATCGAGTGGCTTCCGTCAGGGTTTTTGGAACCGTACAGCCAGCCTGTGGTTACGGCATTCCAGATCACAAAGCATAAATAGGAGAGTCCGAAAACCACCCAGCTTTTTCTGTTGTAATCCGAAAATTTGGATACCCCGTGTTCCATCATCAGAAGAGGAACCAGAGCGAAAAAAATAAAAAACGGAACCCCGTAAGTGGGCCAGGAAATGGATAGCAGCATCGCCGAAATGAGCGTAAGCAAAACGTATTTCATGAATTTGTTTTAATATACAAATTTAATGTTTTTGAAATGAATACATTTGTAAACGATGTTAAAGAAATTTTATAAAATTATTATTATTCCTTATATCCTGTTTTTGCTGTACCTGATGTTCTTCGGAATGGGCCGGAAGCAGATGGATGACAATCTTCTGACCATGGCACCTATCGTATCGACGATCAACTTTATAGAAGGTTGTGTTTCCTGGAAGGATGCTTTCAGGATTGTTGCAGGAAATATCGTCATGTTTATGCCTTTCGGTTTCCTGGGATGGGTGTCCTCCAGGCTTAATCAACTGAGAAGCCTTGTGATGGCCTTTATTTCAGCAATTACAATCGTTGAAGCGCTCCAGTATTTTTCAAGGATGGGAATTTTCGAAGTGGATGATATTATCCTGAATACCTTTGGGGTCTTTTTAGGTTTTTTAATTAAAAATTTTATTGAAAAGAGGTTCGGACATTTTGTGAAGTAATAGAATCCGGATCAATGTTCGGCAACTTCGTCAAAGCTCTGAACCTTGACAAGGTTTTTAGCCCAATCACCCATTCAGTTCTTTCGCACGTTTTTCCGCATTTAAAATTCCTTTTTTAAGAAGATCTTTCAGATGGCTGTCATCAAACGTCTTCAGGGCGGCTTCGGTAGTTCCGCCTTTTGAGGCTACATCTTTAATCAGCTCTTCAAGGCTCTTTTCCGAATTGTTAATCAGGTGATAGGCTCCCAACATCGTCTGCTGTACGAAAAGCCGGGATAGATTTTCTTCAATTCCCATTTCAGTCCCTGCTTTGATCATGGCATCGACGATGTAGTAAAAGTACGCCGGGCCGCTTCCCGAGAGGGCGGTGACGCTATCCAGTAAGTTTTCATCTTCCAGATACACCGATCTTCCAGTAGCGTTCAGCAGTCTTTCAATATGAATAAGCTGGCTGAAGGAAATCCCTTCCGCTGCGGTGTAGCCGGTAATTCCCATTCCGAGCAGGGTAGGAGCATTTGGCATGGCCCTTACCACCAGCGGATGGTTCAGCAATTTCTGAATTTTTTCGATCTTAATTCCTGCCATAATCGATAAAACCATCTGTTTTTCTTTCAGATGAAACCTGAAATTTTCCGCGGCATAAGCAAAATCCTGGGGCTTTACTGCGATGATGATCAGCTCAGCATCCAGTTCCTGCACCTCCTCAAAAACGGAAATCCTGGATTTAGGAAATTCTTCGGCGATTTTGGAGAATTTAGATTCGTTTCTTGTAATCAGATGGAGGTTTTCCGGTTTGATCAGCTCATATTTCAAAAACGATTTTGAAAAAGAAAGGCCCATGTTTCCGGCACCTAAGATTGCTATTTTCATGCTGTGCTTTTTTACTGAATAATATTTTAAGCTAAAATATTGAATTTTTATTTTATTCAGTCGGAAACTGAGGTCTTCTCATTTTATATTTTGTTCCGGAAAGAGCTTCCAGAAAAGAAACTAATGCTTTTTTCTCTTCTTTCGTTAATTGTAAAGGTTTCAGCAGGGGATCGGTAGAAGGATAGAGCGGATCCTGCTTTTTCTTCTCTTCGGAAGGATCGTTCATGTGCATGCCGCTGTTATATATATTGACCACACCTTCCAGGTCATTGAACAGTCCGTTATGCATCCAGGGCCGGGTAAGCAGAAGGTCTCTCAATTGAGGGGTTTTGAATTTTCCCACATCTTCTTTATTTCCCGTTACCTGGTATAGGCCCAGATCCTCGTATTTCCTTTTGTAATAGGTTAATCCAATATTATGAAAAGACTCATCGGTAAGGTATTGCCCGCTGTGGCAGTTCATACACCGGGCCTTGGTCCTGAAGATATGCATGCCGTAAATTTCTTCGTCTGAAAGTGCATCGTATCGGCCTTCCAAAAATCTGTCGAAACGGCTGGGCTGGCTTTTCACTGTTTTCTGGAAATCCGCCAGGGCCTTTATTATTTTTTCATAGCTTACTTTCTCGGTACCATACGCATTTTTAAAAAGCTGCCGGTAGCCTTTTATCGCCTGGATCTTTGAAGGCAGGATTTTTACATCCATTGCCATTTCATGATGGGCTCCGAGCGGTCCTGCCGCCTGTTCTTCAAGCGTTTTTGCTCTTCCGTCCCAGAAGAATGATGTTCTTTCCTGGATATTGAATAACGACATGGTATTTCTGGCGCCCTGAAGATGGTCATTTCCCAATGCGACACGCCTGGCATCAGACCATCCCATTTCAGGATCATGGCAGGAGCTGCAAGAAATCTGGTTGGATTTTGAAAGCTTGGGATCAAAAAACAGCATTTTACCTAGGATGACAGTGGGATTTTCCTGTTCCCTGAAGTAAGCGGAGTCTCTTTTAATAGGAGCGAATTCTTTCCATTTTACACCATAATCAATCTGAGGTTTCGGCCATTCCGCAAGAGCTTTCTTATAGCTTTTTACAATATCTTCAAGACCGGGATCCGGAATTTCCATCAGATCCTGGTTCACTTTCGGCACAAAGCTCAGCATCATACATAGAAAAACACCACTCAGCCAATATATTCCTTTTTTCATCTTTTAAAATGTTATCCCTATGCTTGCGCCTATGAAATTGTTGTTTTTTTTCTGTATTGTCTGAAGCTGATACTGTGTACTTACAAAAAATGAGGGTAATTTCTTTAATGCAAAATCGTACCGGAGCGACGTTCCCACCAGGATCATATCGCTGGCCTGAAAAGTATAATCCTGCAATATCCAATCGTCCACTGCACCATTTCCCATAGCAACCAATGCGTTAACGGATTTATTTACAATTCTCTTAGAAAAATAGGGTTGAAGGGTAAGGATCTGATTTTCTCTGATCTGTTGTTTGTAATCTATATTCAACCCGAAGTACGAATAGATAAATTTCTGTCCTGCATCAGGATACAGCCTTCTTTCCTTGATTTCTTCATATCCGAAAAAAGGAGTGGCTGAAACGGAGAAATGGTCACCGGTGTACTGATAAAAGCCTTTTACATGGGCAATATAATTTTCTTTCCGGTAACTTGTTCTTTTAAAAATCTGCGTTAAGCTGGCGGTATTCAGCGAATATCCGTATTCGGAACCCGTTTTTACAGACGAAAAAAAGTTAGCCGAAATCCCTATCCTGTGTCTTTCTCTCAGATTAAAAAATTTAGCACCCTCCAATTCGAGCGTTTCGTTTTTTAATTCGGAAAGATCATTGAATACATTGGATGAGGCACTGTTGATGTAAGCTTTAATATTGTTTGAGGTTCCCGCAGCAGCAGAGAGATAAAAATCTTTTCCGCCGTTACCTAAAATCTGCAGGCCTCCTTTGTAAGCAAATTCCTCATAAGTTGAATTGGGATAAGTACCGCCGTTAAAGAGGTAATTGGATGCCCCAAGGCCCGTCATCTGATACGTATATGCCCTTCCTAATGCACTTTGAAAGGTAATGGAACTGTTTTGGGTGTATTTACTGAATTCTCCGAAAATCCCCACTTCGTATTTTTTGAAAACATTATAATTGATACCGGCTCTGATCCGTAAATCCGAAGTTGTGCTTTTCAATCGCGGATCTCTCGTCCTGTAACCCATCTGGGCCAGGTAACTGATTTCTCCTGCCACCGACCACCGGTTTATTTTTTGCAGATATCCGCCTGCAAAATGGTAACGTTCGGTTTTTAAATGCCCTCCTACGGAATCTGCCGCGATATAAGGGGAAATGCGTTCATAATCCAGTGTTTCATTCCATCTTACCTGATCTGTTTTGAGATTCTGATAGCCTGCTGTGCCCCAGACATAGCGGTTAAGCTTTAGTTTCTGAAAAGATCCTGCTTCTACCGTTAAGCCTTTGTCTCCGTTTCCCAGCTGTTGGCGATATACCTTTTTGTGATCATAGCGATATCCGATTCCGAACTCTGAAAACGAATAATCACTATAATTTGCCATGGAAGCGGGGTTGTTGTATAAAGTGCCTTTAAAGTTCCTTTCTGTATCATATTGATTGGCCATCGTCTTGAAGAGGCTAAGGCTGTCCTGGGCGCTCACAGAGGATGAGCCCAGGATAATCAGCAGTAGAAAGGCAGATGTTTTTATATTCAGCATAATTATTTATAAGATCAGTAGGGGAATCCCTTAATGTGAAATGCCGTTTTTTAAACTCGGTTCGGCATCTTTCACAAAATCATTCGAAGAATTGTTTGTATCGGTATAAAGGTTCTTGTTTTCGGCCATTTTCCCTGATACTTTACGTCTTACGGACTTTCCGTACCGGGTAGCATCGTTGTCTACGGTTCCTGCAGATGTCCACCCTGCATCGATCCCGGGAGAAGTGAGGGTATGAACAAATTTAGTCGGAATGCTGTTGTTCTGGCCGTCGATAATCCAGGAGTTGGGAATCGCATACGCACTTTTGGATGTTACTGCTCCTGCACTGTTCTGATAGGTATAGTTGTATTTGTTGTTCTGAAGAAAGGTGGTTTCATTTTCCCCAGCCGGAAAGCGTGCGATAACGTAGCTTTCAAAACCTCTGTTGTGCAGAAAGAACATATTGTAAGCCATTTGGGTGTAAATGATTTTTGCATTCGGCACAGAAGGGTTGTCTACCTGACCCAGGGACGGGTTGGTGGACGGGAACTCGAAATTGGCATTGTGCAGGTCATAGGCCGTGCTTGTATTCTCTTTATGATTAATGGCATTATCAGCGATCACGATAAAATCTCCCGGCTGTACAGGATACTGCTGTCCGGATCCTGGAAGCACCATTACTCCTTTTACAGGAAAGTTCTGATTGATATTGTACGGTGTAGGATTCTTGTCATCGGTAGTAAGAAATTCGGACTGGCCAATGATCAATCCGTCGGCATACAATGTTTTCGACGTATTGTTGGTAATCTTAAAGTAACGGCTCGAATTGTAATTTTTGTTGTCCGGCGTTTTTACTCCAGTAAAGAAAACTTCTTCAATGATAAAATCTTCACGGAACGTCTTGAAGTATAAAGGAATATTGAGGTTGGTTGCCAGCGTCGTAATGTCCGTTGACCCCAGTCCTGCAGCAGAAACGGTCTCCATCTGTGTGGTTACCACCTGACCGTTTACTGTAATTTTATATGATCCGAAAGGGACTTCAATTGATATGGAATTTAATTTTTGTGAGTTTTTGGTAATAACCGCTCCTGTATTTATTTCTTTAAGCTCTACATTCAAATTCTCATAGGAAGAGATGTTTTCGCCGGAAAAAGATAGGGTTAAAACTCCGTTTTGTGAAGCCTGTACTCCAAAATCATCATCCGAACATGATGTTACGGTGAATGTTGTTGCCATCATCATGGCCAGGCCTATCATTAAAACTCTTTTTTTCATGCTCTTTTCTTATTTTATATTTAAAAATTATAATTAAGTTCCATTCCGAAATATGGGGTATTCATCCGTTTCCTGTACACCGTGACGTTATTGAAAGTATAAGGCGCACTGTAATTAAAAAGCCTGTTGACAAACAGTGACGTTCTTAGAGCCTTGTAAATACTTTTGGTGACTTTGATGTTTCCGTTTAGGGTAAAAGTGTATAACGTAGCAAGATTGTCTGAGGCAGAAACATTTCTTACCAGCCATTGTTTGTAAAGGTCGGTCCGGTCTGCCTCTGTAAAAGGATGTATTACTCCGTCGGTTCCATAATAGGAGATTGGCTCTGCAATCCTCAGGTCATTTTTTCTATGGTCGAACAGGCTTCCCTGAAGCGAGGCTGAAACAATAAGGTCAAGGCTGGGCAGATAGGTGTCGATCAGTAAATTATAATTCATATTAGAATACACATAACCGAGATCGTTGCTGTAAATTCCGTAATAAGGATAAGGTTCCGTGCCAATGGAGGCTGTAGGTTTTTCAATAACAGGGACGGAATTTCTGTACTGGGTTTTAAAATAGGCTCCTGTAAGGGTAAACCTCGTGTTGATGGATTTGATCCTCGGAGAGGAATAACCGAATTCGATTCCTTGTTTTAACGTGGCACTCCCATTTTCGGTCACCGGATAAGCTGTAAAATTATTTTTTACGCCGTACGGGACATTCGTGAGGTCCGGACCTTCCGCCGTCCACTGGGCAAGGTCAACCTGTGAAGCATCATACTGCTTATACGTATGTACTACGGAATGCAGCATTTCTCGGAAGCCATTCGTCATGTCTTCCTTAAAATAGGTAATGAAGAGATTATGATTCCGGTAGTTTATATCCAGGCGGATTTCCTTTTTTATGCTTTTTGCCGCTTCAATCTCTTTGTTTTCTCTGGACTGTACATAAGTCATGAAATTTACATAGCGGTATTGCGCATCATTATGATAATAGTTCAGCTGGGTATAGTCCCAGTATTCTTTATTCGGATAAAGCATCAGCAGGGTCGGCTGTTTGTAAAACATCCCGTAGCCTAACGTAACATCTGTTTTCAAAGGATAGTTATTGATCATCAGATGCGGCAGGCTGTACTGGAAATTCACCCGGGGTTCTGTAAAGACTTTTCTACTGAGGGCATACGAAGGATCCATTCCTATATTTTGTGAAAGCCTTACTCCGGTATATAAATTAAATGTATGCTGGCGGATAGCATAGCTCATCTGATTTCCTGCAAAAGCTGCCAGTAAATTCGAAGCGGGAATATCGCTGAACGATCTCGGTCTTACCATTCCGGATGATGCGGACGGCGGGGTTGTCATATCATAGACAAGTCCGGCGCCGTTATTTTTAGAATACCGCCAGTCCAGTCCGGCTTCGTAATTATTAAGAATTCCTGCCGTTTTCTTTGTACCATTCAGCCGGAAAAGTGCTGTGATATCCAAAGGTTTCCCCTCGGTAGAAAAATCGGTCACATAACGCAGAACCGGGAAAAATCCAACATTTTCACCTTGTTCATAAGCCAATGAAAAAGACCTCGGTCCGGATAACTGGATCAGCTTTGTCTGCCGGATCGTCTCAAATCCTGCCCGGATGGAAGTATTAAGGGTAATCTTGCTGAAAAATGAATTTTTGTCCAAATAATAAGTAAAGTTATTGGCAAAACTTATTTTCCTGTTATTCGCTTCATATTGGTCGGTATCGGTATTTCCATTGTCGGGGTCATATTTTTTCCGGTCGATATTGGTGGAGAAATCAATATTTGATCTCCAATCCAGCGTTTTTGACCAGAGGCGAAATATTTTTTTTGACCGTAGTGATGCAGTTATTCTCTGGTAATTTTCAAAATCGTCGGTCGGTGTTGCTTTGGAGTCTAAGAAATCGGCACTGGCACTGATCTGCCATGTATCGTTTATTTTAAAACCTTTACCTACATAATATTGCTTGCTGAAGCCGTCAGCTTTGAATCTTGCCTGAAGGGGAGTCTGCCCGATTTTCCGTTCAATTTTTATAAGTCCTGAAGTAAGGTCTCCATAAGAAGCGGAAGGAATTCCGCGGATGACCTCTACTTTTTCAATGTCATTGGTTGAAATTGTTCTCATATCAATTCCTGAAAAAGCGGTTTCCCTGGATCTTGAGGCATAACCGAATTGTGAATTGTCAACGGAAAGCTGCATATCCGCATTTGAGTTGATGATATTGTCATCAACCATAAACTGGACACCGAGCGAGGAGGTCTTATATTTGGAATCTGTAAAATCGTTAGGATTTTCGCGAATGAAAGGCCTGTTTACTGAGCTTAAGTCAGGCGTTCTAGCCAATCCTCCGGGAACCAGTTCCATTAAATCCGAAAAACTCGAAGGTTGCAGATGCTGCATAGCCTGTCTGTCGATAATGGATTTTGTAGTAAGGCCTTTACTTTCTCTGGAAAATACCACCACTTCTTCAAGTTTATCCGCAGGCTGAAGATGAAAGCTTATATTTTTCTGCAGTGATGAGGAAATATCGGTTTCCTTCTCCTGATAATCCGGATGGATAATCTTTACATGATACTTTCCGGATCGTTCCTGAAGAGAAAAAGTTGCATTTCCGTTATGGTCAGTTATTGCAGTGGAGTTCTCTATAATTACAGTTGCTCCTTTAAGCGCTCTGTTATTTTCATCCTGAACATTAATGTTGAATGGCGCATTGTTTTCCTGAGCATGCAGCAATGTTGTACTTCCTAATAATACAGCAACGGATAAATACCTTATCATTTTTTTGTTCTAAATCCAGCCGCGAAAATATGATTTATTTAGAATAAATAAAAATAAAATGATAAATGTCATTGATCGAACTGATAAAAGTTTTAATGATTTCCATCTGTAATTATGGTATATAATAATCTTGAGGATCTGAATTTCACGATGAATACCGAAGGTAACTTATTAACGAGCTGATACCTGAATCGCAAATAGAATATGCATACCCGGGATCAATCATGAATTGCCTGGCCGTTTAGAAACCGGGTAAAGGAATTGAAAATTATTGACTGGTGGCTTTTTTGATTGATTTGTTTATGATATGCTGTACGGAATTACGGAATATTCTCTTTGTAAAATAATTTATTAAAAATAGTTATCTGGAAATAGATTTGTGATCTTTGCGGAGTTTATTTTAAATAATATTCACCTCTCTTTCAAGCTCAATCCCGAATTTTTCTTTAACGGAATTGATGATTTCTGTTGAAAAGTCGAAAATTTCCTTTCCTGAAGCATTTCCCGTAGCATTGATGATAACCAGTGCCTGTAGTTTATGGGAAGCGACGTTGCCGGTCTGTTTCCCTTTCCATCCGCATTGCTCGATCAGCCATCCGGCCGGAACCTTTACGGAATCGCCGTTCGGATAACCCGGTATTGTTTCGAATTGTTGCTTTAGTTGTTCAAACTGTGTCAAAGGAATCGTCGGGTTCTTGAAAAAACTTCCTGCATTTCCGATTTCTTTCGGATCGGGAAGTTTGCTCTGCCTGATGTTGATAACGGCCTGGGATACTTCCTGAATGGTCGGGTTTTCAATCCCTGATTTTTCCAGTTCGGTTTTTATGGCGCCGTATTCCGTTTTGATACGGTGGTTCCGGGTGGTCAGTTTAAAAGTAACGTCCAGAATTACATATTTTCCTTTTCCTTCCTGTTTAAATATAGAATCCCTGTAACCGAACCTGCATTTCTCAAGATCAAAAACTTCGGTCTCCAGCGTTTCAAGGTTAAGCACGGTACAGTTCACGAAAATATCTTTGATTTCGGTTCCGTAAGCACCGATGTTCTGCATCGGGGAAGTTCCCACGTTTCCCGGAATCAGCGAAAGATTTTCCAGTCCGCCCAGATTTTCATTCAGGCAGAACATTACCAATTCATGCCAGTTTTCTCCTGATTTTGCCGTGACCAGCATTTCATTCTCATCCAAAGGCTGTAAAGAAATTCCTCTCAGGTTCAATTGAATCACCAAACCATCAAAATCCCGGGTAAACAGGATGTTGCTTCCGCCTCCCAGGAAGAGCAGAGCAAGGCTTTTGTCTTTTGAAAAGTTCAGGGCTTCTTTTAATGCTTCAACGGTATGTATTTCAGTAAAATATCTTGCTTTTGCATCTACCCCGAATGTATTGTAGGGTTTTAGTGAAAAATTTTCTTGCATGATTTAGTTGTATTCTGTTGGAAGAAGGGCCCGCATCTGGTCTTTCAGTTTTTTCAATTGTCCGTAATGGGCAGTGTCCACAAAAGCGTTCACATACGCATGGTATTTTTTTGGTGTCCTGATCTGGAATGTTTCATCAAATCCGTCTACCGACTGTTGGCTGGGCGAGCTTTTTATCCTATCCAAGGCTTTCACATCGATGTTGGCATTCAGTTTTTTCCAGGTCTGCGGACTAATGGCCGACTTCCATTCCTGATGGGTTTTGTTTTTGGTAACGCCCTGTTCCGCGTGGATGGAATCTTTGGTTACCTTTATCATACTGTAATTTCCCAGAGGTCCTCCGATCTCCGAATAGCTGATCGAGATAATTTCATTAGGATCTCTGTTGGCAGATCCGGATTCCTTTTGGTTGCAGGAAATAAAAATCAGCAATAAAATAAGGATTGAGAAGATTTTCAAACCGGGATATTTTATTGCTGACATATTTTGTTTTTAAATGATTAAAGACTGAATTCCGCTTTGTATTTTTCAAGAGCGTCTTTAAGGATGGCCGCGCTTCTCTTTAGGTCCTGCTCTTTTAAAACATAAGCGATCCTTACCTGTTTTTTACCCAGCTCAGGATTGCTGTAGAAACCTCCTGCCGGCGCTACCATGATTGTCTCGTTATTGTTGGAGTAGCTTTCAAGAAGCCACTGTGCAAATTTTTCGGTATCGTCTACCGGAAGTTCCGCTACACAGTAGAAAGCACCTTTAGGCTTCGGGCAGATCACGCCAGGAATAGCATTCAGCGAATCAACCAGAACATTTCTTCGGTGGGTATATTCTTCCCTTACGGATCTGATGTAAGCACCGTCATTTTTGTGGGCTGCCGTCGCTGCGATCTGTCCCAATAAAACAGGGCTTAATCTTGCCTGTGCAAAAAGCATCGCGGCATCGTGGATTTTTTTCGAACGGGTAATCATGCATCCGATTCTTACACCACACATCGAGTAACGCTTGGATTCGGAATCGATAATGATACAGTTTTCCGCCAGCTTAGGGAAAGCAAGCATGGAGATCTGCTGTTTTCCGTCGTACACATATTCTCTGTATACTTCATCGGAAATGACAACGATATCATATTTCAAAGCGATTTCCGCTAATTTCTGAAGTTCCTCCCGGGTATAAAGATAGCCGGTAGGGTTGCCCGGATTACAAATGACGATGGCTCTGGTTTTAGCCGTTATTTTTTTCTCGAATTCTTCAATCGGAGGAAGTGCAAAGCCGGTATCGATGGTCGATGGTACCGCCACCACATTTACATTGAACGTGCTGGTGAAGCCGTTATAATTGGCATAGTAGGGCTCGGGGATGATCACTTCATCGCCGTCATCACATAAAGTGGAAATGGCGAAATTCAAAGCTTCCGATCCTCCGTTGGTTACGATAAAATTATCAGGAGTAAGATCCGTAAAATCCAGCGAGTGGTAATATTCCGTAAGGGCTTTTCTGTATTCGATATTGCCTTCGGAAAGCGCATATTCCAATACTTTCAGATCAATATTCTTTAAAGCATTCAGTGCCGTTTCCGGAGTTTCAATATCCGGTTGCCCGATGTTGAGGTGATATACTTTTGTCCCTCTCTGTTTTGCTTTTAGGGCAAAAGGAACCAGTTTTCTTACCGGCGATGGCGGCATGTGTAGTGCTCTGTTTGAAATATTAGGCATTGTTCAAAAAATTTGTATGACAAAAATAAGATTTAATTTTTCAATATTAAAATAAAGCTTGTAAAGAAAGATTTTAATTCCTATTTCTAAATTCGCAATCCAGCCGTGTTTTTAATGAATACTACCAGGATTCAACAGGTTATTTGCCTTAAATAATTATTTCAAAAAAAAGTGAATTTATATTTAATTTGTAGCTTATTTTAACTTTTAATACAAAAATTTAGTTAAATTAGTTTTTGTATTGATTTTTTTATAAATTTACAGTTACAATACTTAGAAATATGAAATTAAAACTCCTTTTTGGAGCTGTCAATGCGATGGCTCTGTTTGCTGCCTGTTCTGTGGCAGCACAAAATTATCAGCAGATGCCTGTTTCTTCAGGTTTTACCGCGGATGTAATCGCTAATGGGGTAGGCTCATCTACCGTCTCTACCAATAATGATGTCGATGGCGCCGGTTACGCATTTGTGGCCCGGGATTTCCAGCTGACTTCTTCCAGTGCAGCACTGACGTATGGTATTCCTGTAAATGGGCTTATCAATTCCGTAGTGGCAGCGACTCCGGGTTTGAGTTATCAGCTGGCAAGTTTAAGCGCAAACAATTCCTTAAGGCTTACGGCGGTAAATGACACCGGAATTTTAACGTTTACAACACCGAAAGCTGCGACCAAGCTGTATATGCTTGCCGTAAGCGGAAGCGGTGCATCTACGGTAACGGCAGTGGTAAATTTTTCCGACGGTACTTCACAGACATTCGCAGGTGTTAGCATATCAGACTGGTACGGTGGCACAAACTTCGCCATTCAGGGAATAGGTAGGGTTAAGAAGCCAGGCGCCACTCCCAGCAATACTGACGATGTTCCGTCACCTGAGGGCGGCACAAATCCGAGATTGTATCAGTTTGAGATGGCGATCAGTGCTGCCAACCAGACAAAAACAATACAAAGTGTAACGGTAACCAAGACTGCCGGCCCAGGTATTCCGAATGTTTTTGCTTTTTCAGCGGATGCCTATTCAGACTGTACGCCTCCTGTGCTGCAGGCACCGGCAAGCATTACGGCAAATTCTGCTTTGGTTTCATGGACGGCTCCTTCCAGCAGTGTCGTAAGTTATGATGTGTATCACAGCACTTCCAATACAACGCCGGCAAGTACCGCAACCCCTACTTATCCTGGTGTTACCGGTACAAGCACTACGATCGGAGGTCTTACTTCCAATACCAACTATTATTACTGGGTAAGAACCAATTGCAGCTCTTCAACGAGCCAGAGCGTATGGTCTTTCGGAGGGACATTCAAAACGGCATGTTCAACTTTTACGGCTGACTATACGGAGAACTTCGATACGACAAGTACGGGATCTTCTACAAGCACCAATGCACCAAGCTGCTGGGCTTATCTGGAAAGCGCATCGTTTGCAGGTTTCGGATATGTTATCGCATCCAATTTTTATTCGTCTCCCAATTCATATTATCTGAATAATTCTTCTGCATCTACAGGAAGCCAGATGTTGGTTTCTCCTCCTACAACAAATCTTTCAGATGGGACGAAGAGAGTAAGATTTTATGCAAAAACCGATACAAACGGAAGTTCGTTTTTAGTAGGTACTTTGTCTAATCCTACAGATCCTAATTCGTTTACGCAAATAGGTTCTCCTATTTCATTAACGACTACATATACACAGTATACTGTTAATATCCCTTCAGGATCCGATGTGCAATTAGCTTTTAAAAATGGAATGAGCGGTACGTACCGTGGTATCTACATCGATAATATAACGGTGCAGAACATTCCAAGTTGTCTGGAACCGACTGCCGTTACATCTTCCAATGTCAGCATGAGTGGTGCAACAATCGGGTGGACGGCTCCTGCTTCTGCTCCGGCAGGCGGATATGATGTGTATTACAGCACAACCAATACGGCTCCTACATCATCTACCGTCTTAGATGCAACAAATTCTGTATCTTCCACTGCCAATTCTGCATCTTTAAGCAGCTTAACAGCGGATACAAATTATTATGTGTGGGTAAGGTCTAAATGCAGCGGTTCTGATAAGAGTATCTGGACGGATGCCATCACGTTTAGAACAGGATATTGCGCGCCTTCATCCGGTAGCCAGAATTCATGGGTTTCTGCGTTCGGTTCTACGGGTGCTGCCACAAACATGGCCTACACCGCTTCTTCAGGAGGTGCAGGAGGCTACCGAAACCTTACGGCATCAGGCAATAAAATAGTCAATGCATCAGGAGCATCTACTTCTATCTCTCTTACGGCCGGCGGACCGACGTGCGGATTCGGGGTTTGGGTAGACTGGAATAACAACCTGACTTTTGAAAGTTCAGAAAGAGTATTTGTTACTTCCGATTATGTAACAAATACCTCAGGATCATTTACCGTGCCTGCAGGAACTCCTGCCGGAAACTACAGAATGAGAGTTGTAACCGATTATTACTCTACAGCACCTTCTAATCCGTGCGGATCTATTACAAGGGGAGAATTTGTAGATTTTATATTTCAAGTAACCAGTGCGTTGGCGACTGCTGAAACTGCTGTAAAGAAAAACGAAATCAAAGTATATCCGAATCCGTTCACTGATGTTCTATACATTGCTGAAATAAAAGACGTGAAATCGGTTTCTGTAGCGGACGTTTCAGGAAGAGTGGTAAAAACAATCGAGAATCCAGGGAACGAACTACATTTAGGCGAACTGAATTCAGGATTATATCTGGTGACGGTAACTTATAAAGACGGTTCACGATCAACAGCAAAAGCCATCAAGAAATAATTTTTTTAATGTAAATAAATTGAATAAGCAGCTGGACCCTTGGTTCAGCTGTTTTTTGTTTGAATGGAATCAGGTTTCGTTTAAATTTTATTAATTTGGCCTATTATTAAAACCGGCTTATAATGCAGATACAATCCGCTTCCGTTGAAGACTATATTTCACAGATTCCCGAAGACAGACAGGAGATTTTCAGGAAAATATTTGAAACCGTTAATGATCATTTACCGGATGGCTTTTCCCAGGGTTCAAGCTACGGAATGATCGGCTGGGCGGTTCCTTTGAGTACCTATCCTGCAGGATACCACTGCACGCCGGGTGCGCCGCTGCCGTTTATCAGTATTGCTTCCCAGAAAAATTTCATAGCGCTTTATCATATGGGGATGTATGCAAAACCTGAATTGCTGGACTGGTTTGTCGCGGAATATCCAAAATATTCCAAAAGAAAACTGGATATGGGAAAATCGTGTGTCCGCTTCAAAAAGATGGACGACATCCCGCTGGAATTACTGGCGGAACTGAGCAAAAGAATGACCGTTGAAGAGTGGATTGATATTTATGAAACCAATTTTAAAAAGAAATAATTTTCTGCTGCCCCTGGCTGCTGCAATGCTTATTTTAAATCTGATCATGAGCTGCAGGAGCATGCAGGTTTCCGGTTTGGAAAACGGAGATCTTTTATTTGTAACCGCTAAAGAAACCGGGCTTTCCGGAGCCATAAATAACGTTACCCAAAAACAGAGAAATGCGTCTTTCGACCATATCGGTATTTTAGAAAAGAGCAGAACCGGTACTTTTGTACTTCATGCTGCTCCGAACGGCGGATCTCAGAAACAAAATCTTAAAGGCTTTCTGAAAGATCAGGAAAATGATGGGCAAAGGGTAATGGTATATCGCCTGAAAGCCCGGTACAGACCTGTCATTCCTAAGGCTATCGGCAAAGCCAATTCTATGTTGGGCAAACCCTATAATTTCAATTATATCCTGGATGAAAATTCTTATTACTGTTCAGACTTTATAGAAAGGGCATTTAGAGATGATCATATTTTCAGATTGGAGCCGATGACTTTTGTTGATCCTAAAACAGGGCAAACCAATACATTTTGGAAAGAATTTTATCAGAAAAAGAACCTGAAAGTGCCGGAAGGTGAACCCGGCTGTAATCCGAACGGTCTGGCGGCTTCCGATAAACTGGAGCGGGTCATGGAACTGAAATGATGGGTAATGAGTAATAAGCAATGAGTAATGGCAGATACTTTATGTCTGCGGTCATTACATGTTACTGATGTATATTCGTACTGTTTGTTTTCAACAATAAGGCAGAGAAGCTTTCCGGCATACAGCTTTCCTCTTCTAACCTATTAATTCAATTCTTGTTCGGGTTAATATTATTTTTTAACGTCAGTTCGGGTGTTTTTGCAACTCAGCGGCGAAAAATGTATTGGGAAAGTGTAAAGCAGACCTCTGGTTTGTAGTTCAGCAACTTCCCGATACGATTTTTTCAAACTCTGTCCGAAGCGACTGCAGTTAGATACCGAAAGTATTCTTCATAATGGCTTTTCTGTTTTAAATCCGGAATTATTTAAGTTTGTTTTATATTAAATGATTGATATATAAATGAATATCATCGAATCCACATTATTTTAAGTTCACGTTTTTTAATCGTATTGACTTTATTCCTTTAGTGTAAATGTTAAAATTAAAAATTATTACCCTACTAATTTTGTGGACTAATAATTTTTTATATTTTTGTCATAGCTAAGCATCAGAGAGACGGAATCTCAAAGCTTTAATAGTGCTTAATCCTAAAACGCGAAGTATGATAACACCTAATCCCGGGCTTCAGGTTTTACAGAATACCCTGAGCCTGCCCAGAAAAGAACTGATACTGGAAATTGAACTGAATGGAAAAATGAAGTTCGAACATCTGATGCATGCCATTTACCAGCAGTTCGGGATCTGCCATAAAGTGTTGTCGGCAAACGTTGAATACATTAATGGAATGAGTTTCGGCACCGTGCAGTTGTACCTCAACGTAGGTGCGGATGATTTTGAGCAGCTTGAATATTATCTGAATAAAAATAAGCTTTTGAATACAACGGTAGCCTATACCTGCCGTAAATATTTTTGAGTGATTTCATATGGTTTTGATTACAAGAAGCGGCCGTCGGTTCATGACGGCCGTTTTATTTTGTCCCTTTAGAAAAAGTCGGGATCTTTAAAAACAAAAACCGCCGGAAAGGCGGTTTCAGTATAATCAATATAAATTAAATTCTTTCTATATCGGCACCGATAGCTTTCAGTCTGCCATCGATGTTTTCATATCCTCTGTCGATCTGTTCGATGTTGTGGATAATTGATTTTCCTTCGGCAGAAAGTGCAGCGATCAGAAGCGCGTTTCCGGCTCTGATGTCCGGGGAAACCATGGTCGTGCCTCTTAAAGGCGTTTCCTGATTCAGCCCGATTACCGTTGCCCTGTGCGGATCACAAAGAATGATCTGAGCACCCATATCGATCAGTTTATCTACGAAGAATAACCTTGATTCGAACATTTTCTGATGTACCAAAAGGCTTCCTTTAGCCTGGGTAGCAACAACCAGTATGATCGATAATAAGTCCGGAGTGAACCCCGGCCAAGGCGCATCGGAGATCGTTAAAATAGATCCGTCGATAAACTTCTGGATTTTATAATGTTCCTGGGCAGGAATAAAAATGTCGTCATTGCTCTGTTCAAGCTCGATTCCCAGTTTTCTGAAGGTATTCGGGATGACACCGAGCTGGTTCCAGTTTACATTTTTGATGGTGATTTCAGATTTGGTCATGGCTGCCAAACCGATCCAGGATCCGATCTCCACCATATCCGGAAGCATGGTATGTTCCGTTCCGTGAAGATATTCTACTCCTTCTATGGTTAATAAATTTGAACCGATTCCGGAAATATTGGCCCCCATCCGGTTCAGCATTTTGCAAAGCTGCTGAAGATAAGGTTCGCATGCGGCATTGTAAATTCTTGTTTTTCCTTTTGCCAGAGCAGCAGCCATCACAATATTGGCGGTTCCCGTTACGGAAGCTTCTTCCAGAAGGATGAATTTTCCGTTAAGTTCTTTTGCCTTTAACGAATAAAAATATTCCTCCTCATCATAATGAAACTCTGCACCGAGTTCTACCAGTCCCTGAAAGTGGGTGTCTAATCTCCTTCTTCCGATTTTATCGCCACCAGGAGTCGGCATATAGGCCTCGCCGTATCTTGCCAGCATCGGACCCATCAGCATAATGGATCCTCTCAGTTTGGCTCCGTCTTTTTTAAACTCGCTGGACTTTACATAATCAAAATTAACCTGATCCGCTTTGAAAGTATAATCGCCATGCGCATTTTTCGTAACCTTCACTCCGAAGTCGCCTAAAATTTCAATTAATCGATTAACGTCATGGATATCCGGAATATTTTTGATTCTTACTTCCTCATCTGTCAGTAAAACGGCACACAAAATTTGCAAGGCCTCATTTTTTGCCCCTTGTGGAGTAATTTCACCTTGCAGTCTTTTTCCTCCCCGTATTTGAAATGTTCCACTCATGCTTATTTCCTGTTTTTATTATGATTGTTATTGTTGTTATTGTGCCTTCTCTTATTGTTCGGGTTATTTTGGTTTCGGTTGTTGTTATTCCGGTTGCCGTTCTGGTTATTTCGGTTATTATTATTACTGGAGTAGTAGATTTTACTCTTTTCAAGCGTGTCAATTCCGGTAAGGTCCAGCCTGTTTTCCGAAAGTTCTTTCAGATGACGGAAAATCACATCATCCGTTACGTGTTCTTTATTATAGACATTGTAGGATTTCTTCATATTGTTGGCAATCACTTCGATCAGGGCTTCTTTTTCATCTCCCTGCTCCAGCTCGATTGCTTTTTCAATCAGTTGAAGAATACTTTTTCCGTAAAATTTAAAATCGCCCTGAAGTTTCGGATATTCCATCCTTTTAGGTTTCTCTTCAAGCTCTTCCTTGGTCGGAAAAGGATAGGGAGAATCTACATCCAGGTCATGATCGGCTAAAATATACAGATGGTCCCAAAGTTTATGTTTATAATTTTCTTCGTCTCGCAGCTGAGGGTTTCTCTGACCCATAAAATCAATGATCGCCATTGCCATTTCATTTCTTTCCTCTTTTGAAGAAAGCTCTTTGCAACGTTCAACCAACTGTTGTATAATTCTGCCGTATTCCGGCAAATGAAGCTGAGTTTTTTGGGTATTGTATTCCATAGTCTGCAAATATATGGATTAATAGAAAAATTGTACCGCAAATCTTTAAAGTTTATGATTTTTTAATGAATATTTTCTGTAATGATTTGCTTGGGTTTTATGGCAATAACAAAAAATATTTCTCCTATAGAAGAGTTTATATTAATAAAAATGTAATTTAGTTAACACATTAATAATTAAAACTTACCATATGAAAAAAACAGCTTACTTACTTTCAGTACTTGGTTTGATGCTGATCAATTCCTGTCAGAACAATGATGAGATAATTAGTGAAGACCAGAAAACATCTGAAGTTCATGATAAAATTGTGAATGTCACCCATCACGATGGAAGGCCTTTCAATACCGGAAATTCCTCTGCCGGGAAATTTGTCGCCGGGCCCGGCGGCGGCGTCCTGATGCAGGGGTTCTACTGGGATGTTCCGGATGGCGGAAACTGGTGGAATACGGTTAAAGGAAAACTCACCGACTGGTCGAATGCAGGCATCGGGGCCGTCTGGCTACCTCCGGCTTCCAAGGCGCAGAATGGCGGGTATTCGATGGGCTACGATCCGACAGATTACTATGATTTCGGAAATTATAATCAGAACGGCAGTGTTGAAACGCGTTTCGGCTCAAGAACGGAACTCGAAGCCCTGATTACAAAAGCACATACTGAAAATATGCAGGTATATGCCGATATTGTAATCAACCACAACAGCGGCGGGCAGTCGGAATACAACCCGTATGTTGGCTCCAATACATGGACTAATTTTTCCGGAGTAGCTTCCGGAAAATTTCCGAGAAACTACAATGATTTTTATAAAAATTCTTACGGGAATAATGACGAAGGAGCGTTCGGCGGATTTCCGGACTTATGCCATGCCAATCCTTATGTACAGGACTGGCTTTGGGGAAGAGACGATTCGGTGGGGAAATATTATAAAAACGTCATGAAATTTGACGGCTGGCGATTCGATTACGTAAAAGGATTCGGAGCCTGGGTGGTGAACAACTGGAATTCCAATGTCGGCGGTTTCTCAGTCGGCGAATTGTGGGATTCCAATGTGAATACACTGGAATCCTGGGCCAACAATGCCAACAGTTCCGTATTTGACTTTGCGGCCTATTATAAAATGGACGAAGCATTTGATAATGGAAACCTCAACGTCCTGAACGATGATATGATGTGGAAAAGAAACCCTTTCAAGGCGGTTACGTTCGTGGCCAACCACGATACGGATATTATTTACAACAAAATGCCGGCGTATGCCTACATCCTGACCCACGAAGGTTATCCCACCATTTTTTACAGGGATTATGAAGAGTGGCTTAGCAAAGAAAGGCTGAACAATCTGATTTGGATCCATAACAACAAAGCTACCGGAACGACTTCGATTTTATACACCGACAATGATGAATATATTGCCCGTAGAAACGGCTATAGCGGAAACCCGGGATTGGTCGTGTATCTCAACAGTTCTTCAAGCTGGCAGGAACGATGGATCCAGACCAACTGGGCCAGTCAGCAGATCAAGGATTTTACCGGCAATTCCTCTTGGTATCCGACAACGCAGGGCGATAAATGGGTGAAGATCCAGTGTCCGCCGAATTCCTATTCTATCTGGTCATTAAACCAGTAATTAACGTAACTCGAAGAAAAGATCAGGTTAACATGTTGAAAAGAACTTAATCAAAATTAACTCTCCACGCTGGTGCAAGCCTCAACGGGCGATTTAAACAGCACCAGGTGCAGCCCGGTGTAAAAAACCATCGGTTCGGCACCAAAGCCCTAGGAGGAGATAAACCTGCGGCATTTTATAATTACACCCTTCCAGGACTTGAGTCTGCCCATAAATCATTTTTAACCCCGGGCACCGCCCGGGGCTATTGACACAGCCCTTTCAGAGCTAATAAGCACTTTGACGGATTTAAAATATTGAAAAGAAGTCAGATATAATCTAATTCACGTTAATTATAATCCAATAAAACTGAAGACTGCTTTCAAAGAGTAGTCTTCAGTTTATTAGATAATATATTGTTTGATTTTTTAAATTATAAGCTGCAACATTGGAAAAACTTCCTGCATCCATCTTCCTGCTCCCAGCCATTCAAACCTGAATAAATTTTTTCCTCTCCTCAGGGGTAGGCAGATAGCATTTCTGGTTCGCCAGTTTCATCCTGTTTTCCGAAACTTTATCGTAAATCTTGTCGCTGAGGAATTTCGGAATAATTTTTCCGACTGCTGAAAGTTTGTAAATTCCACCTAGGATATCTGCGATTTTCAGCACGGCCCTGGATTTTTCGAGATAATATTGGTTAGGCTTCCAGAGATACATCGTGTTGAAAACTTTTGTATCCAAACCTCTTTCAGATAAAAATTCCTGTCCGAAATCCGACTGAAGAGAAGCAAACCTGAACTGATCTCTTTTATCCCTTTCGAGAATCCATTGTACCCAGAAATTGCAGACTCCACAGTCCCCATCGAAAAATACAATATGCTTATCCTGCCAGTTCTCTTCCATATGCTTGTTTTTAAAGCGACATTTTCCGCTCTGTTTCCTGTTTTTCTCTCTTAAAATAATCCGTTAAGATCTTTCGTTGCGCATCCGTCAGCTTAGCATCCTGATGGCCGATAAAGTAAGATTCCAAAGGCATCTCCTTTTTCTCTACCATTTCTATACATTCCTGCAATTTGTGTGCCTGTGTTTTGGGCTCATAGACGGCAAAGGTGGAGAAGTTAAGTTCTTTTCTGCCTTCCTTGATATGGTTTCTCAGGATCCAGGAAGAAGGAGCGATGTTGGAATACCATGGATAGCGCGTTTCGTTGGAATGGCAGTCGTAACAGGAACGGTTGATAATCTGAGCTACTTCGGTAGGAGTATTTTTAATCTTAATAAAATCCATTCCCGGGGTAGGGGCAGGATTTGTTTTATCGATAGGGAAAAACTGGATGATAATAAAGGCGACAAGGACAATAGTGAGTATTTTTTTCATAATGAGGGTTTAAAGTTTGAGGTTAAAAGTTTAATGTTCAAAATTTAAAGATAAAATTAAATTTCAGGATCAGGGTAAACTTTTACCGGAGATCATCATTTTCTGGGCACCTACTTACCTATAAAGTACAATATTTTAACTAGATAAGTGTATTTAACCCTTAAAATTAATTAAATTTTTCATACCAAAAAATAGCAAATGCTGCTAAAGTGTGATCCGTATATCGAATTTTTCCAAATATCAATATTTAATCCTCCGTTATATTTTATTTGGGTAAAAATGATTAATTTAAGTCCATGATTAGGTAGGATTAAATATATTATTGCTTTTAACTATTGTAAAAATATTTTTGATAGATTGTATTTATTGATTAGCCTTTGTAAGTTTGCCTTATTAAAATAAAAAAACTGTTTATCAACATAAAAAAAATTTAAACGATATGGAAAATACTTCAGGAGACATCAGCAAATGTCCTTTTCACAACGGAAGCATGAAAAAAGAAAATGTGGCCGGCGGCGGTACCCAGAACAAAGACTGGTGGCCGGATCAGCTGCGTGTAGATATTCTCCGTCAGCATTCCCGGCTCTCCAATCCGATGGATGAGGGGTTTGATTATGCAGAGGCTTTCAGAAGCCTTGATCTTGAAGCCGTAAAAAAAGACCTTCACGAGCTGATGACGGATTCCCAGGATTGGTGGCCGGCCGATTTTGGCCATTACGGCCCTTTGTTTATCCGTATGGCCTGGCACAGCGCAGGAACTTACCGGGTGGGCGACGGAAGAGGCGGTGCCGGAGCAGGTCAGCAGCGTTTTGCTCCATTGAACAGCTGGCCGGATAACGTGAGTCTTGATAAAGCCAGAAGATTGCTGTGGCCGATCAAACAAAAATACGGAAAGAAAATTTCCTGGGCCGATCTGATGATCCTTACCGGAAATGTTGCTTTGGAATCGATGGGCTTTAAAACCTTCGGGTTTGCGGGCGGACGTGAAGATGTATGGGAACCGGATATGGATGTTTACTGGGGAGCAGAAAAAACCTGGCTGGGCGGAGATCTAAGATACTCTCAAGGTTCTGAGGGGGTTGTGGAAAACCACGGCGTTCTTTCGGCGGATGATGATGCGGATGGTAAAATCCATACCCGCGATCTTGAAAAACCATTGGCTGCCGTACAGATGGGGCTGATCTATGTAAATCCTGAAGGACCGGACGGAAATCCTGATCCGGTAGCCGCTGCCAAAGACATCCGCGATACCTTCGGAAGAATGGCAATGAATGATGAGGAAACGGTTGCATTAATCGCCGGAGGGCACACTTTCGGTAAAACCCATGGCGCAGGGCCGGCGGATCATGTAGGCAAAGAGCCTGAAGCAGCTGGCATTGAAGCACAGGGATTCGGTTGGGACAACAGCTTCAGATCCGGGAAAGGTCCCGATACCATTACCAGCGGACTGGAAGTGACCTGGACGGAAACGCCGACTGAATGGAGCAATTATTTCTTTAAAAACCTTTTCGAAAACGAGTGGGAGCTTACCAAGAGTCCTGCAGGAGCCCATCAGTGGGTAGCAAAAAATGCAGAAGCCATCATTCCGGATGCTTTTGATCCTGAAAAAAAACACCTTCCAACGATGCTGACGACGGATCTTTCGTTGAGAATAGATCCTGAATATGAAAAAATTTCCAGACGTTTCTATGAAAACCCGGAAGAATTTGCCGATGCTTTTGCCAGAGCCTGGTACAAGCTGACGCACCGGGATATGGGGCCAAAAGCCCGTTACCTGGGACCGGACGTCCCTACGGAAGAGCTGATCTGGCAGGACCCAATTCCTGAAGTGGATCACGCCCTGATCAACCATTCGGACATCGAAGCCTTAAAATCTAAAGTTCTTGAGTCGGGACTGAGTGTTTCCGAACTGGTTTCTACAGCCTGGGCTTCGGCTTCTACCTTTAGGGGAAGTGACAAAAGAGGAGGGGCAAACGGTGCAAGGATCCGTCTGGCTCCCCAAAAAGACTGGGAAGTAAATAATCCTGCCCAACTGCAGAAAGTATTGGGCATTTTGGAAAATATTCAAAAAGAATTCAATGAAGGCCAGACCGGCGGTAAAAAAGTTTCCCTGGCCGATCTTATCGTTCTTGCCGGAAGCGCCGCCGTGGAAAAAGCGGCCAAAGATGCAGGGCATAACGTGATCGTCTCTTTCGTGCCTGGAAGAATGGATGCTTCGCAGGAACAGACTGATGTGGAATCCATGAAATACCTTGAACCGGCAGCAGACGGATTCAGAAACTACCTGAAGAAAAAATTCTCGGTTTCCACGGAATCTTTACTGATCGACAAAGCGAAGTTGTTAACCCTTACCGTTCCCGAACTTACCGTACTGATCGGCGGAATGCGCTCCTTAAATGCCAACTACGACGGTTCTTCACACGGAATCTTCACGCAGAATCCGGGGGTATTAAGCAATGATTTCTTTATCAATCTTCTGGATATGAGTACCCGATGGAAATCCGCTTCCTCAGACAATGAACTGTATGAAGGAACCGATAGAAAGACAGGCGAGAAAAAATGGACCGCTACCCGCGCCGACCTGGTATTCGGATCCAACTCCGAACTGAGATCTATTGCCGAAGTTTACGCGAGTGCCGACGCTCAGCAAAAATTTATCAATGATTTCGTAGCCGCATGGGTTAAGGTAATGAACCTGGACCGGTTTGATATTAAGTGATTTTTATATAGTGTTAAGTGATGAAGGCAGCCTTTGGGTTGCCTTTTTTGTTTTCACCATCTTACTTCCGGCTATTAATCACAAATAAACGATTTAACTTATCGATTTTAAATCCTGATTATTAAAATCTGTATTGCCACAATGGGATACGGATTTTTTTTATTGTAAAATAATTCGTGCTAATTATAAATTTTGAAAAAAATTGAAATAAAAATTAATACGACGAGTTTTGACGCATCCGCTATGGATATTTGCCAATGAAGATACAGAAAATAAAATTCAGTATTAAAAACCAAAACATTATAAAAATTTTTTATGAAAAAAAATAATCTACAGTTAAAATTAGGTACTTTCTCTAGTTTGCGGGAAAGACAGCAAAAGGATGGTTTAACCAAATATCAGATCTTATGAATTTGAAGGATTACTTAAATGAGATACAGGATTTTGATGATGCTTCACAAAGGGAGCTTTTAGCAGATTTCCAAAACGGGAATTTTTTGGATTTTTCTGAAGTAATGCAGCAAAACCTTAATAATTTCCAGGATTTTCTTAATACCGGCAACAGTATGCCTCAACCTATACGACTTGGAGAAACGATAAGAGGCATGAGCCATGTGAGTCCATTGTTGACCATGAAGCCGGCAAATAACAGTCAAAGTGCGGATTTTTTAAAGAAGACTTATTTCGTTGATGCGCAAAAAGAAAAAAAAGGAAATCTGAATATCGTTAATGATTTAAAAAAAACAGCGAAGGATGGCTATCTGTATACTTCTCTGGATGTTTTCTTTGATAAAAATCTCAACGGTGTACGGGATCCTGATGAGAAGTTATTGTTTACCGTGTACTTTTTCTTTTCGGATGACGGAAATAAAGTTCGGGAGGCTTATAAAACAGCAAGATTGGGGGAAAATGATATCTATTTCTTTATTGAAGGCGATGAGGATTTTTTCTCCTCACAAAAGCTTTATGCTAAGGTATCCCCATCGGTAAAAAAACAATTCTATAATAAAGAAGGAGAATTGGATGAAAGGTTTTTCAATCCTTCAACGATGCGTACGCTTGCCAAAGAAACCGGGTTGGAAATAAAGATTATAAAGGAACTTCTGGAGAAAGGCAATATTGAAAAAGACAGCGTAAATATAGAAAATTTGTTAAATGCCCTTAAACAGGGGTTTCTCTCTTTTTTTGCCATTTCAAAAGCAACAGGATGGATCTGTAATAAAATAGGAGATGGCCTTGACTATCTTAAAGTATCCGATGATTTTTGGGATACCCAAAGTGAAGATTACTTTTTTGACAAAGATAATCTGCTTAAGAAAATTACCATATCGGATGAACTTGTAAACAGCATTGATAAGCTTTTTGCCGACAGAAGAGGATTGGATCTTCATGATTTAACTCCAAATATTCTTGAGAATTATATTAAAAAATACTCAGGTGCCATCAAAGAATTTATCAGGTATTATAATGATTTTATTACAAAAGAAGTAGAAACCATTTATAAACTTACCGATACTGGCCTGGGAGAATTTCTGGCGGGGAAAATGCAGTTGTGGGTAGCTTACTATTGCGGATTATGGAATGGGTTGGTAGATTTTATATCCTCATTGTTTAAGTTTATAGGAAGTATTTTAAAAGCTCCTTTTAATGCAACTCAGGATTTTCAGGGCGCTATGGAAACGCTGGATACTATTTGTGATTTTTTATTTGGCGGACATTTCTGGGAAAACCTGGGAACTGCGGTTTCAGAAATGTATCATAAAATGCTGGATTTTTGTAAAACTCACAATAAAGAAGATTTTGATTGGGTAAGGGTTGCCTACATTGCCGGGAGCGGAGTTGCTTTTATTGCCAGTTTTTTTATACCTTTTACCCAGGTTCTGAAAGTTGCCAAATTAGGCAAAATTGCAGAAATCGTTGAAGCGGTAAATAAAGAGGTAGGAGCAGCAATCTCAGCCGCTGCAAAATATGGAAAAGATCAGGCTTATAGGGCACTATCCGCTTTACTGGAACTTTTCTCAAAAGGAGGTAAAGGGTTGAAGAAATTCCTGCAAGAGGTTTGGAACGAGCTTCAAAAATGGCTTTTAAAAGCAAGATATAAACTTTCCAAAGCCAAAGAGTTTTTAGGATTGGGCTTTAGCAGGGAAACGGCAGAAACTTTAGGAAATCTTGGACTGAAACCTAAACTTGGTTTTCAATCGACGGCAGCTCCAATGAATGTCCCTTATGGAAACTTTATAACACGATTGGAATATAAAGGAGTTACCGTATTTGAAGGGAGTAAAAAAGAAGTAGAAGTCCTTGCTAAAAAACTGAAAAATATGGGCAGTCAAGCTGCTGAGAAATATTTGGATGAATTGTTAATATTTAAAACAGCTAAGAGTATAGCTAAAAATGATTTACTAGATTGTTCAGAAATAGCCGAAGAAATATTAAAGGAATTTAAATCTGGAGAAATTATAGAGTTAACGCCAAAGGAAGGTAGGTGGATGAAAGGATATGAAAATGGAGTAATTGACGATTGGGTTTATCACCAAATTTATACAAAGGACAATATGGTCTTTGATCCTTGGTTCTCTGAAATTCCAGTTTCATTATCGAAATATTTAGAAGAAATAAATAAAATAAATCCGAAAGGGTTGAATATAAAAAAAATAGATCTATAAAAAAAATTAATATGATTACAAATACATCACTATTTGAAACTTTAGAAAAAATAAAACCAATAGAATCCGCTTTTGCATCAACACATAATGTAGATGATAAGTATAGTAGAGTTTTTAGATTAATTTTTAGGTTTAAAGATACTTCAAAGGAAGATATTGTGTACAAAACACTTCAAAATATAATAAACAAATTTGTTAGAAATATTGATTGGGTAATGGAGAGTTCAGACAACAGCAATAATTATATAATTGTCCCTAAATATTTTTATGAAGAAAGAATTTTGAAGAATCTTGATATAAAAAACCTCAATACTTTTGATAAAATGATTAATGATAAAGCAATCGCTGATTTACCTTTTTTAATTGAAAAGATTAAAGATGAGTTTAATATTATTTAGATAAGTAGAAATAGATGTTTATTTAAAAAGTTGAATTTATCACTTGCATCCCTCTAATTAAAGTTATGAAAGATAAAAAATTATTATCAGCAAATTAAAAAATGGAAAAAACGTTTTTGAAATTTATTTAGAATATAAAAAACGTTGTCTCCTTTAGAATCGATGAAGAAAATGAGAAAGGATTTTCCTCAAATAACTTTTGAAGAAGCAAAAGAAATAATGATAATCTGTGATACGAATTATAATTCCATAGAAGAATATTAAGGAAATATCTTAGAGGATATAAAAAAAATTATAGAAAATTAATTTTTAGCAGTCTTCGGGCTGCTTTTTTCTTTTTACAATAGAAATCAAAAATTTTTGTGATTTCTTAAAGACTGTTTGGAAAACTTTAGAAAAACGTTTTTTAGTAAAAAGTATAAACTTTCCAAAGCCAAAGAATTTTTAGGATTGGGCTTCAGCAGGGAAACTGCAGAGACTTTAGGAAATCTTGGACTGAAACCTAAAAATACTTTCCAGCAAACAACATTCAATGCAGGCATTTATGGAAACTTTATAACCAGACTTGAATATAAAAGGTTTGTTGTTTTTAAAGGAAGTAAAAAAGCAGTAGCTAAATTTGCGAAAGAACTTGAAGAAATGGGCGAAGAAGCTGCTGTGAAATATTTAGATGATTTAATAGGGAAATCGTTAGACGATTATATTAATGCTCAAGATTTTAAGTTTTTAAAATTAGGTTATAGATTTACCCACAGTTTATCTATTAAAAATGGCGTAAAAGATATTACGCATTATCTTTTAGATCAATCTGGAACAAAATTATGGCAAGGAATATCTACTATTGAAAAAGGTGTTTTAGAAAATGTATTTGAAGTATCTGTAAAAGGTGAAGAAGTTTCAGTAGCCATGTATAAATTATTGGATAAAATAGGTTTTAAAAAGATTATAGGTAGTTACTATGGAGGAGGAAAGTTAGATACAAATTACAAGGTTTTTATAGAAGTATATGAGAGAACAGGAGACAAAATATTATCTGCTAAATCTACACCTGCATGCAGAGCATTAATTAAAGCAATAGATAAAAATATTGAGTCTACAAACATTGTTATAGATAAAATAAATAAAAGGTAATTGTTGAATGGTTAATAAAATAGAATAAATGAATAAAATAATTATTAAAAAAAGTGATAATCCAAACATGAATATTTTACCAATTCTTAAATCATTATATATGGAAGGAAGTGAAATAAATTCTTTGGAAAAAGTTTTAGAATTTAAAAAGGCTTATGATGATACAGATCATGTAAGTATTAATGTTACAGATAAAGCTTTAGATATTTTTCGTGGCTATTTTTCTGATGGTAAAATTAATTATATGGTAGAATAGTTAAAGCAGTCTTCGGACTGCTTTTTTTCTTTAAAATAAATATCAAAAATTTTGAGACTTTTATAGAAAAACAGTTTTTTAAGCATACAATATAAACTTTCCAAAAAGCATATAGTATTTAGACATTAAAATTATGGGAAAAATAGAATTTAAAAAAGTTGATGTAGATTTCAGAGTAGTAAAATCTACAAACGATAAATATTTATTATTAAGCCTTTTCATGGGACAGTATAGATTTCCGGATAATATTCAGGAAATTATTGATATGTTAAAATCTGTAAAAAATGGTAGTAAAACCTGGAAGGAAGTTATAGATCCTTGGATGTTTTGCAAATTAACGATGCAGGTGATTTTAAATGTGATAAAGAGAAAGCTTATTTCATTGCAGATAGTTCTACTCCTTTTCAAAATTTAGAAAGAACTTATCGACCTATTGGAAGATTGGAAAGTATTTATGAGTTAGAAGGAGAAAGCAGTTAGTAATGGCTGCTTTTATTGTAAAATGACTGAATTTTTAAATAATACAAATTTTTTCAATGGATAGAATTCGTATTCAGTATTGAGTTTATAAAAATAGTTGAAACAAAAAGCCACCCTTTTTCAGGATGGCTTTCGTAGACCCACAGGGATTCGAACCCCAGATGACTGAACCAAAATCAGTAGTGTTACCGCTACACCATGGGTCTGTGTTTCTGTACCGCGAAATTAGAAAAATTATTTTAAAAATAAAAGTGATTGATTGAGATTAATTGATGAAAAATGTATGGGGCGGCTTTTATGAATTGATAGTCAAAGAATTAATTTTATCCTATTTTCCTGTTGGAACAGCCATTAATATTGATTTTGAAGCGGATCTTCAGCAGACAGGTGTGATAGCAGTATCATTGGAATTAAATAAAATCCTATCTTTGCAAAAAAATTGGGCTCCAAAAGTTGGAGTAACCCATTGATAATCTTGTCCTGAGCTTTGTCGAAGGATTATTAAACATTTTTTTATGTCGAATATTGTTGCAATCGTTGGGCGTCCCAACGTAGGAAAATCCACATTGTTTAACCGTTTACTGGAAAGGAGAGAGGCCATTGTAGATTCCACGGCCGGGGTAACCCGTGACCGTCACTACGGGAAATCCGACTGGAACGGGGTTGATTTTACGGTCATTGATACCGGAGGGTATGATGTGAACAATGATGATGTGTTCCAGGGGGAAATTTCAAAACAGGTTCAGCTGGCAGTGGATGAAGCGACGTCTATCATCTTCATGCTGAATGTGGAAGAAGGCCTTACCGATACCGATTACGAGATTTATGAAATGCTCAGAAGATCGAATAAGCCGGTTTATATCGTGGTAAACAAGGTAGATTCGTCTAAAGAGGAGCTGGCCGCTACGGAATTTTACCAATTGGGAATCGAGAAATACTATACTTTATCTTCGGCTACCGGTTCGGGAACCGGTGATCTTTTGGATGATATCGTAAAAGATTTTCCCACTACAGAATACAAAGACCCTTTTGAAGGATTGCCGAAAATTACCATCGCCGGCCGTCCGAACGTAGGTAAATCCACGATGACCAATGCTTTGCTTGATACCGACCGGAATATCGTAACCGATGTGGCAGGAACCACCCGGGACAGTATCCAGACCTTGTACAACAAATTCGGACATGAATTCGTACTGGTGGATACCGCGGGAATGAGAAGGAAATCAAAAGTTTCCGAAGACCTGGAATTTTATTCCGTAATGCGTTCCATTCGTTCCATCGAATATTCCGATGTGGTCGTTATCATGGTAGATGCTACTTTAGGCTGGGAATCCCAGGATATGAATATTTTCGGACTGGCACAGAAAAACAGGAAAGGAATCGTGATTGTGGTCAACAAATGGGATTTGGTGGAAAACAAGCAGACCAATACCACCCGGGATTTTGAAAATGCCATCAGGGATAAAATCGGTCAGTTCAGCGATATTCCAATTCTTTTCGTATCTGCCCTGACGAAGCAGAGAATCCTGAAAGTGGTGGAAACAGCCATGACAGTGTATGAAGACCGTAAAAAGAAGATCAAGACTTCAAAACTGAATGAAGTAATGCTTCCGATTTTTGAAGGAACGCCGCCGCCGGCCAATAAAGGAAAATACATCAAAATCAAATATTGTGTACAGCTTCCGACGCCATCGCCGCAGTTTGTGTTTTTCTGCAACCTGCCGCAGTATGTGAAGGAGCCTTACAAGAGATTTACCGAAAATCAGCTGAGAAAAGAATTCGGGTTTACCGGAGTTCCGATCGAAGTGTATTTCAGACAAAAATAATTTCAGTCCCTTTCAGATTTCTGAGAGGGATTTTATTCTTTATTAAATTTATATTTTAGATAAAAAGTTTCACAATCATGAATACAGTTGTATTATCAGAACAGTTTTCTCTGGTAAATTCCTGGATCAACGAGCTACGGAATGTTGAGGTGCAGCAGGACAGGATGCGTTTCAGAAGAAACATGGAAAGAATCGGGGAAATTGCAGCCTTCGAGATCAGTAAGACGCTTGAGTATAAGGATGTGGAGATTCAGACGCCTCTGGATAAGATCAGCGTAAAGGAAATTGCGGTTCAGCCCGTAATTACTACCATTTTAAGAGCGGGAGTGCCTTTGTTTGAAGGCTTACTGAATTATTTCGATAAGGCAGACTGCGGATTTGTAGCCGCTTACCGGAAGCATGATTCCAATGATTATTTCTCCATCAAGCAGGATTATCTTACCTGTCCCAATATCGAAGGAAGACCGTTGATCGTGGGAGATCCGATGCTGGCTACCGGTGCTTCACTGATCGAAGCCATCAAAGATCTTTTAACCAACGGAAAGCCTTCATCGCTTCACATTGTAGCAGCCATTGCATCCAGACAGGGTGTTGAAACGCTTCAGGAAGCTTATCCTGACGCAAAGATCTGGGTAGGGGCTATCGATGAAGAACTTACATCCAAAGGCTATATTACCCCGGGATTGGGTGATGCGGGTGATCTGAGTTTCGGAGAAAAACTGCAGCGCTAATTTAATTCAGGAAAGGTTCCGGAATCTTTCATCAGGTTCAATAATAAACTTGGCCGTACTTTGTCCATCGGATGTTTTGTCCCGGGAAGTACGGCCAGATTTGCAATCGGAAGCCTCTGTATACTTCCATACTTTCTTCAAAGGTTACCATAGAATCCTTATCACCGGCCATAATCTGAACAGGAATATTGATGGTGGAGATATTACTTTTAAGCGGCGGATTTTAATTTTACATCCTAAATCTTAACCTTAACTTTAGCCTTAATCTCAAATTTAATTTTAAACCTTAAACCTTAAACCTTAAACCTTGAATTTTGAATTTTGAATCTTGAATCTTGAATTCCGAATTATACATCCACCGCCATTACTAAAACACTGACCTTATTGTTCCCCGCGCTCAGGATTTCCCAGGCAATGGTAGCCAGGGTATTTCCGGTGGTGAAAACGTCATCGATCAGAAGAACATGCTTATCTGAAATGTTTTTAGTAATGGAAAATGTATTTTTTGTTTCCAGCCGGTGCTGTTTGTCCTTTAAAGCCTGTGCTTTGGAATAATGGTTCCTTTTAATTAATTCATGATTAAAGGAGATACCGTAGAATGCGGAAAGGCTTTCGGTAAACAGATGCAGTTGGTTGTACCCGCGTTCTTTCAGCTTTTTCGGATGAAGCGGAACCGGAACTAGCAGATCGGGTTTTTTATCCTGAAAATCCAGGCGTTCGATGGTCCAGCCGGCAAGGATTTTTCCGATGTTTTCCCGGCTTCTGTATTTTAAATCATGAATAATCCGACGGCTTACGTCTTCCTTTTCAAAGTTCATCAGAGCAAAAGCGTTTTCAACCGGAAAAAGGAGCCTGCATTTCTGTTTCATAAAACTGTCTTCAAAATAACCGGTATGGCTAAAATGAATCTGTTCCATACAAAGCGGGCAGGTGAGTAATTGGGAATCAATAATCCGGCTGCAGGCAATGCAGCGGTTCGGAAAAAAAAGATCGGCAATCATTTGTGTAGGAATTTTTTTACGAAGATAACAACTTTCGGAATAGGTTGTATTTAATTTTTAAGTTTTACTTTTGAGTAAATATTAAGGAAGATGAGCCTGATTTTTGAAAAACAGATGACCGTTACGGAAGAACATATCGATGGCAATAACCATGTCAATAATGTCCAGTATGTCCATTGGGTGGAAGAAATCGCGGTGGCGCATTGGGACGCTGTAAAGCATACCACCGGATATCCCAAAGACATCTGGATGCTTCTGGACCATCACATTCAATATAAGAAGCAGGTGTTTCTGGGTGATATTGTTACCATAAGAACCTATCCTAAAGCGCCTGAAGGAATCCGGCAGCCCCGGAAAGTGGAGTTTTATTGTCACGATCAGCTGGTGGTAGATTCAACAACCCTTTGGGTGTTGATCGATGCGGAAACGCAGAAAATCAAAAGGCTGGAAAGTGACTGGCTGGATAGGCTGTAATGAAAAGCTGGTAACTCCGGCAACAGATCCAGATTTTCCCGGGTTGATGATCGGGAATTAAGCAATCCGAAACTCAAACCAAATTCCTTATCTTTGCATCATGATACGTATAACAAAAATTTTTACATTCGAAACCGCTCACGTACTGTACAATTATGACGGGAAATGTAAAAATATGCACGGGCATTCCTATAAGCTGTTTGTAGCGGTGAAAGGAAAGCCGGTTAATGATTTGGAGAATCCCAAAAATGGGATGGTGGTGGATTTTGGAGATATTAAAAGTATCGTAAAGTCTGAGATTGTAGACGTCTGGGACCATGCCGTTCTCATCAACGGGCTTTCGCCGCACCGGGAACTGGGAGAAGACCTGGAAGAAAAAGGTCATAAAGTGATTTACTGCACCTTTCAGCCGACCTGTGAAAATATGCTGTATGCCATTGCAGCCAAAATAAAATCGAAACTGCCGGAAGGGATTTCTCTGGCTTACCTGAAGCTTCATGAAACCGAGAATTCTTACGGAGAGTGGTTTGCAGAGGATAATCAGTAATTTATTCAACAAAAATTCAGAAGGTGTTAAAGACGACCATCAACCTGGAACCCGGGAAAAAAGTATATTTCGCTTCAGACCAGCATTTTGGTGCGCCGAACCCGAAAGAAAGTAAGGTGCGGGAAGAGCGTTTTATCCGCTGGATGGACGAGATCAAGCATGATGCACAGGTTCTTTTTCTGATGGGAGATTTATTTGATTTCTGGCACGAATGGAAACATGTAATCCCGAAAGGATATGTCCGGGTACTGGGAAAAATCGCCGAACTGAAAGACCGTGGAATCCACATCTATTTTTTTGTGGGAAACCATGATCTTTGGATGAAGGATTACCTGGAAGATGAAATCGGATGTACGGTCTTTTATAAAAAGCAGTACTTCGAAATGGGCAGCAGGCAGTTTTTGCTGGCCCACGGCGATGGATTGGGGCCTGGCGACAAAGGCTATAAAAGAATGAAAAAAGTCTTTACCAACCCGGTGGCTCAGTGGTTTTTCAAATGGCTGCACCCGGATATTGCCATGAAGATCGCCTTGTACATGTCCCAGAAAAACAAAATGATTTCCGGGGATGAGGACAAGGAGTTTCTGGGCGAAGACAAAGAATTTTTAATTATCTATTCCAAAGAAAAGCTCAAAACCCAGTCGATCGATTATTTCATCTACGGGCATCGCCACCTTCCGATGGTTTTGGATCTGGAAGGAAAAGCGAAATACATCAACCTGGGCGACTGGATTTCGTATTTTACCTATGGGGTTTTCGAACATGAGTTTGAGCTGAAGACCTTTGGTGAAGGCACAAAAAAATTACCTCAAAAAGAGGTAATCTTTGAATGAAAATACATTCTTGTTTTTAATCCATATTCTGCCTATTCAAGTACAATAAGCCGACCAAAAATTTAATTTAATTATTAAAAAAATATTAAAAACAGAGGTTGTTTTATTAATCAGCTCATCATGAGATCATAAGTTAAAAGAGTTCAGCAGTGGAAAATATATTCAGCATACAGACAGAAGAGGAATTTTTAGCGGCAGCCTTGGAGACCTTTCGTTACCAATATGAAAATGTTGAGGTATACAGGCGTTTTGTAGATTACCTGAACATAGATCCGGATACAATAGACCGTTTGGAAAATATTCCGTTTCTGCCGATTGAAATGTTTAAAAACCATCAGATTTTAGATAAAAACGCGGAAGCCGGCCTGTTTTTTCAGAGTTCGGGAACCACAAAGATGAATCTTTCAAAACATTTTATCGCCGACGAAAATAAATATGAGGAAAGTATCTACCGGAGCTTTGAGCAGTTCATTGGAAAGCCTGAGGATTTTATTTTTCTCGGACTTTTGCCGAGCTATCTGGAAAGGCAGAACTCTTCGCTGATTTACATGGTGGATTACCTGATGAAGAAATCGGGTAGGCCGGAGAACGGTTACTTCCTTTATAACCACGAAGATCTTTTCAATCTTTTAAATATACTGGGTGACAAAAAAGTAATTTTATTCGGAGTTTCCTTTGCTTTGCTGGACTTTATCGATTACTGCAGATCCGGGCAGAGTGGCAGATCACTGGTTGCTTCGGAAAATCTTATCGTCATTGAGACCGGAGGGATGAAGGGAAGAAAAGAAGAAATGACCAAAGACGAACTGCTGAAAATATTGCAGGAAGGGTTTAAAACCGATAAAATTTATTCGGAATATTCAATGACGGAGCTTCTTTCGCAGGCCTATTCGTTAGGAAATAATGAATACGAATGCCCGAACTGGATGAAAATTATGATCCGGAATGCAGAAGATCCTTTCAATTACGAAAAAGAAGGGCGCACCGGCGCGATTAATATTATCGATCTGGCAAACATTCATTCCTGTTCATTTATCGCTACACAAGATCTTGGAAAGACCGTTGGAGATAAGTTTCAGGTACTGGGAAGAATCGACCATTCGGACATCCGCGGCTGCAGCCTGTTGGTGAGTTGATATAGATGTTTGAGTGTGAGAATGTTTTAGAGTTGGAGAGTAGAAAAGCGGAAATGTACAAGAAAACGACGGGATTTACGTTAGGGGTATAATCAATTAAATTTTAATTAAAAACAAAAGTGTTAAAAATAGAAGAATTGGTGCATGCGTTTATCCATTCTCAATGTAATTTTGAGAAGGAAATGGTGCTTACCAATCATTTTCAGGCCGATTGGGAAGCCGATATTTTATTAATCGATGCGGAAGGCTACAGCCATGAGATCGAAATCAAGCTTTCGAAAAGCGATTTTAAGAATGATTTCAAAAAATCATACACCAATACGAATACCGGCGAGAAATTTCTGAAGCACGATAAAATTTCGTGTGGCGACTATATCTGCAATGCGTTCAGTTTTTTGCTGCCGATGGGAATGGTGAATCATGATCTTATTCCGGTGCATTGCGGGATTATCGAGTTTTACCATAATGTAGACACCTGGGATACGGAATTTTATAAGATCCGTGAGCCGAAGCGCGTGCATGAAGATTCTTATTGGAAACTGAATGATAAAGATATTTTCATCCGGAAAATGGCGCTGAACCTGCTGCAGAAAAAGCTGGAAATAAAAGGGAAGCATGAAGAACTTATTTTCAGAAGTCCTTTTGATATTAAAAAAATGCGATGAAAAAATCCTGTTTAAGAACAGGATTATTTCTTGCAATAAGTTTGATGAACTGTCTGATCAGACGAACTAAGTCTGTGTGAACACCATATTTAATTAAATGTAACTTTCTCCGGTTTATTTTTCCGGTCTTTCAATCAGTAAATTATATGTGAAAGCGGCAGCAATACCTCCCAATACGGGAGCGATGATAAACAGCCACAGTTGGCTAAGGGCCTCACCGCCTGCAAAGATAGCAGGACCGATACTCCTCGCCGGATTGACGGAAACGCCGGTCACTTTGATACCTACGATATGGATCAGCACCAATGAAAAACCGATGGCCAGGCCGGCAAAACCACCGCTGATATTCTTATTGGAGGTCGCTCCTAAGGGTTTAATATATTAAAATTAATAATTCAAAATTATTTTTGTTTTATTAGGTTAAATAATTTTAAAAATTGTATTCTGTTATTTAAATTTTATTAATTAACATGTTTTAACTTATTATTACTATCGATAAAAATTTATGGTTTTGTTTTAAATTAATATATTTGAATAAGATAAAATCTGTCTGTATAATTTTTGCGTGATGGTTCAGATAAAAAAGCTGCTGTACACCTATATCCTGTTTTTAGGACCGTTTCTTTACCCCCAGAAAATTAAAGATTTTCCCTGTTACGACCTGAAAGAGGTTTTGAAAGTGGAGCCTACCATGCTGTACAAACCGCATCTGGATGCGGCAAAAAGTTTCGGCATAAAACTGCTGAAAGATTCAAAATCTGTGGATAAATACATCAGTAACGGAAAATTTCACAAAATAAAAAAGTCAGGCAAGGGGTATCGCGTTCAGAAGCTCGATTACAGCAGGCCCTGGCTGGTTTCCAAAGGCAAGCTGGTGCTGGAAAAAATCGGGACTCGTTTCAGCAAGGAAACCAACGGCAATACCTTTACGGTTTCTTCGCTTACCCGGACGCTGGAAGACCAGTGCCGGCTGCGCAAGGTAAATGCCAACGCCGCATTGGGAATCAGTTCTCATAATTACGGCAATTCTTTCGACATCTCGTACGTCCGTTTTAATGAGTCTCTGCAGTACAATCCTAAAATGGAAGCCGCTCTGGAGAAAGTACTTAAATACTACTATGATGCAGGAAAGATTTATTACATCAAAGAGAAGCAACAGAGCTGTTTTCATATTACGGTTAGAAACTATTAACAAATTTTCAATTATTTGTGAGATACTTGCACAGATAAATTACTTTGTATAATTTTGACGCATTAAACCGTGAAAAAAATGAATATTTTAAATCGAGAAGAATGTGAAGCAGCTATGGCTGAATGGTCTAACTGCTGTTCCAATTATGAATTGATCAAAGGACTGATCCCTACCAATTATGTTTTCAATTTCGATTCTTCGGAAATCGCATGGATGAAAGGAGAAAGTGGAAATAGCCAGTTCTGTACAGGAATTGGCGTTTATCAGGGAGCACTGATCGCTATCCTTTATCCGATGGATGCGGATGGACAGAAGATTATTACTGCTGGTTACCCTTACAGTATATTACAGGAACTGCAACAGGACTTAACATTGAAAGAAATAGCGGTGTATACCATCGTTAAGAATGCCGTTCTTTCCAAAGATCTGGAAAGAGTGGATGATACTTCCGATATGTCGTTCCCGGTTTCAGGTAAACCGGTGCTGGCTCAGGACAGAGCTGTAGCAGCGATAGAATTGTGGAGAAACGAAGGAATGATGTGGTTCTACAGAGAATGTACGGAATTTGGCGGAGACAGGATTTTCAGAAGATTCTATGTACCGGCACAAGATATCCTTCATTCAGAGATTAAGGAAGAGGTATCAAAAGAGGCGCTTACGCATATTATCTGTTCATTCGGGTTGAAGTACTCCGATATTTATGGACGGGTATTGCCTACGCTTATTTTTATTTCTTTTTATGAAAATCTTGAAGATAACGGAAGCGTAAAAACCATATCGAATACCTATGACTGGTCGCAGGCTTGCCCGCCCTCTTGTGGGATTATATAATTAAAAAAAATTGATTGTATTGTGGATATTTCCGAGGTAATACTTTATCTTAATAACATTTTACTTGTAATTTGTGTCTTAGTTGGGATTATAAAATACAGATCTTTTAAAAATACGGAAAAATGGTATGTTTATTATATCATTTTTCTTTTTTTGGTAGAATGTGCCATTAAAATCGCCATTCACGGCTTCCATGTAAAAGAACTGAATAACATCTTTCCGTATTACGTTTCCGGGGAACTCCTTGTCCTGGGCACCCTCTTTATCCGCAAACTGAATCTTACGGCTTATTTATACATTCCGTTGGTGTTAACGGCCGGCTTCTTCCTGCTGAGCAACGACATCATCGTCAATGAAACAAAAAAGGTGATCTCCTGTATCATGATCATCTGCTTTACAGGATATGCGCTGCTGATGGAAATCAGCAATCCGAAGATTAATGCACGCTTCATCATTGCAGATAGCCTGATCTTCCTGTATTACGCCATGTCGGTCTTTATGTTTTTTGTTCTCCGGCAACTGGCTGCTTTTAAAGTGGAAGATGCCAATATGATCTGGAATGTCAATAATCTGCTTTGCAGCCTTTTGTATGTCTCATTTATTTATACCTTTTTAAAATTAAAGAAATAACATTAAATATCACCTTCTTCATAGCACTGCTTGCCGTTATGGCAATCATCATGTCTTTTATTCTGCTGGCCTACAGAAGTTTTATCCGGCGAATTGTTAAAGAAAAAAATGCGCAGTACGAAGCGGAGGTTCAGTATCAGAAAACGCTGGTCTTGGAAAACATCAAGGTACAGGAATCGGAGAGGCGCAGGATTGCCGTCATGATCCACGACGATATCGGAAACCGGCTGAATATTCTTTCGTTATGGCTCAATAACCTCGATACGAAAGGGGATGAGCTGATCAAAAAAAATATTACCACCCAGATGTCTTCGCTGATCGATTCGGCAAGAAGTATTTCCCACTCCTTATATCCGGTAAACCTGGAATCGGTAGGTCTGGTGCTGTATATCGAAGAACTGATTGCCAATCTGGCGGGAAGGATCAATATCTCTCTGAATGTGAGCCCGAAATTTCAGAAAAAGGAAATCTTCATAGAAGTCCAGTTATACAGGATTATTCAGGAATTTACCACCAATGTTCTCAAACATTCGGATGCAAGTAGGGTTTGGATCTATATTAAAGACAATGCCACAAACCTCGCGGTCGTCATTTCAGACAACGGAAAGAGTTTTGAATATGAAGATGTGAAAAAGGGAATGGGTATTAAAAATATCGAATCCAGAATAAAATCGATGAATGCGGCGCATAAATGGAAAAATGTTTTAGGACATGGCAGCCGGTTAATTATTAAAATTCCATACAACAATGACTCAGATCAAATTAGCATTAGTGGATGATGAGCAGCTGATCCTTGAAGCGGTTAAAATGCTGTTGTCTTCAGAACAGGGGATTGCTGTAGTAGCGATGTCCAACAACGGTCCGGATTTTCTGGAGACCCTGGAAAAGAGCAGCTCGGAAAATTTTCCCGATATCGCTTTGGTAGATGTACAGATGCTCCCGATGAACGGTTTTGAGCTGGTGGAAATACTGAAAGAAAAATATCCGGATCTTAAAATCATTATCCTTTCTTCCCATTATAAGACCACGATTTTAGGCTATATGGTGAAACTGGGAGTCTCTGCGTTCCTGCCAAAAAATTCCAACAGAAGCGCCTTTATCGAAGCCATTACCATGGTCTATAAAAACGGGATCTTCTTTACCCCGGAAGACCACCAGATGATCTTCTCCTACATGAACAGTCCTACGAAGAAAAGAACCCTTTTCGAAATGGATGATGAGCTTTCCGAGCGGGAGAAAGAAGTCGTAAAACTGATCTGCCAGGAATATACGAACAACGAAATTGCCGAAAAGCTGTATATCAGCCCGAGAACCGTCGAAAGCCACCGGCAGCGGATTGTCGAAAAAATAGGCGCTAAAAATACGGTGGGAATCGTGATCTATGCCATCATCAACAACATCCATCCGTTAGAAAGAATATGATTCCGTAGAAATACGGAATTTTTTATTTGGTATTTTCTACGCTACGATTCCATTTTTTTTCATCGTTACTTTGGGTAATTCATAAAATGAAGCAATTCATTATCCATAATGAAGAAAGATAAAACCACAAAGTGAAATGAATTATAAGACCATATCCGTCGGAGTTTTTTTCGACGGTACCGGAAATAACGGACCAAACGCAGTTTCCCTCCGGAAGCCTGACAAAAATAATGAAAGTTATTATGGCGGTACGACCAATATCTATAAATTATTCAGTCTTTTTAACGGTGATGAAAAAATTTACATAGAAGGGATAGGAACCGTTACCGGATCCGAAGACCAGGATTTTGCCATAGCGACCAGTAAGAACCCTGCGGGGATTTCAGGATATTCTTCTGATGATAAACTTGAGAAAGCCTTTTCATTTGTCAGAAACCTGCTGTCCGGCGAAGCGGCGGAATATCACTTTTACGTGTACGGATTCGGTCGGGGTGCGATGCTGGCCAGGCATTTCTGCTATGAACTGCTGAGAGAATGTTCGGAGTTTTCGGGTTTTTCGGGAAAAGTGAAATTCCTGGGGGTTTTCGATACCGTGGAATCAGCAGCCTTCAGCAACCATGAAGTGGCCATCCTGCCGGAGACGGAACGGGTACTGCAGATCGGCGCGCTGAACGAGTGCCGTTTTTTTTTCCCGCTCACCGGTCTGTCGGAGGAGTCAAAAGACAAAAGCGACACCTGTTTTGTAACAGAACATTCGGTGTGGAAAGAGATTTTCGTACCCGGTTCCCATGCTGATGTGGGAGGAGGGTATCTGGAAGGATCACAGTCGGTTTATGTTTCGCCGACCTTTACGGAGGACCAGGAACTTTTTTATTATATGGAAAACATCAGGGCCAGAATGGCAGATGCGGAAGGAAACAAAATTTGGGATGACCTTCTGAGCGATTACGGAATAGATGATGACGGAATTTCCTCACAGGCTTACATCGCCAAAGAATGGGTGTATAACGAACTGCCGAAAGTTTACGGACGGCTCATGATCGCGGAGACAAACGCTGAAAAGCAGGTTTTCAGGACCGATTTCAGCCCTTCCGATTTTGAAATTGAGGAATGTGAACATTGCTGCCTTCTCGAATTATCGGAAGCGCTGCAATACTATCTGCAAAATTTTTCTCCGGATGCCAAACCGGTTTACCATTATGCCATGCTGTCGGATTATATCCACATTTCGGCCAATTTCGGATTGTATCATGAGGCGCTGCTTCAGCATCCGAGAGGCAATGCCTTTGCGGAATTTATCAACAACGGGCTGAACGTTCCGGGCCATTCGAACGAACAGTACCATAAAAACGGCTCCAGGCAACAGTCGGAGATCCACCACATCGAGGATTCTGTTGTGGACTACGCATACGGAACCCACATTCCGAATAACGACCAATGGAACCGTACGATTCTAATGAAAGAAAGTCTTTACAATAAATGTTAGTACTTTTTCAGTTTTAAATTTAGGTGTAGGGCTGCCACATTAGGCAGCTCTTTTTATTTATGATGTAGGGTCAATTAATATGAGCCCAAAGCAGAAATCAGGGTAAAAAGCTGTACTGAAAAGTTTAGATAACTTTAATACCAAATGTATATAGACTCAAATTTATTTTTACAAGATTAAAAGGTGATGCTTTGATTTTTATATTTTGAATCAATCAAAACTCTGCAGGGCATGGCAGCAGATTTACCAGGACTTTATGATTTTCAAAATTACAATAGGCTCCTGACTTCTCCGTATAGTTGTTAAAAAATCAGGATTGCTATCACTGGCTAATGAACATCGAATTATTGATGTGACTAAAAAACTCCTCTATCCGTAAAAATACGGAACCGGAACTTTAGTTATTTCTACGGTACCGGATCCGCTTTATTATCCTGAATTTTGTCGTATTCAACTTATAAGCGTATAAGTTTTCCCCTTTAGAGCCGCTTTTTTAAGTGGCTCTTTTTCTTTATCTTGAATTGCTTTATTTTCCGTATTTTTGCACCCGAAAATTCATTATTCACATTAATCATTATTTAAGACATGCTTTCGGTTCAAGGTTTAGGGTTACATCATTCGGGAAACTATCTGTTTCAAAACGTAAATTTTACAATCAAAAAGGATGATAAAATTGGTCTGGTCGGGAAAAACGGAGCGGGAAAATCCACTCTGCTGAAGATGCTTTCCGGAGAAATCACCTTTTATGAAGGAAACGTTGTTCCCGAAGGAAGCATTACCATTGGTTTCCTGAAGCAGGATCTCGATTTTGTAAAGGGAAGAACGGTATGGAATGAAACCATGCAGGCCTTTGAGCAGATCAATGCATGGAAGGAAGAACTGGAGGAAGTCAACCATCAGATGACGGTACGAACCGACTATGAAAGCGATTCTTATACGGATCTGATCAATAAAATGACCGAGCTTAATGACCTTCTGATGCATCACGATGCCTATAATCTGGAAGGGGATGTGGAAAAAGTCCTTTTTGGTTTGGGTTTTAAAGCCGACGATTTCCAGAAGATCACTGATGAATTTTCAGGAGGCTGGAGAATGAGAATCGAACTGGCGAAATTGCTTCTTCAGAAAAACGACCTGATGCTTCTCGATGAGCCTACCAACCACCTGGATATGGAATCCATCATCTGGCTGGAAAACTTCCTGAAAGAATATCCAGGAGCGATTGTGCTGGTAAGTCACGATAAGCAGTTCATGACCGCCGTCTGCAACCGTACTTTTGATGTGAACAACCGAAAAGTTGACGATTATAAAGCCAATTATTCCAAATACCTCGTTATGCGTGAGGACCGCCGTGAGAAACTGATCCAGGCCAAAAAGAACCAGGATGCGGAAATCAAGCAGATGGAAGACAACATCAACAAGTTCCGGGCGAGTGCTACCAAAGCTTCCTTTGCCCAGTCATTGATCAAAAAACTGGATAAAATCGAGCGGATTGAAGTGGATAACGAAGACGTTTCCAAGTTCAACATCCGTTTCGTGCAGTCGGTAGTTCCCGGGAAAGTTATTTTTGAGGCAGAGAACCTTGGGAAGGCATATGGAGAAAAACAGATTTTTGATGATGTAGACTTTATTGTTCAGCGGGGCGACCGTATTGCGTTGCTGGGACAAAACGGACAGGGAAAGACAACCCTGGCGAAAATCCTTGCCGGCGATATTAAAGATTATTCCGGACACTGGAACCTGGGGCATAATGTCAACATTGGGTACTTTGCCCAGAACCAGGAAGAAGTATTGACTCCGAATAAAACCGTTCAGGAAGAAGCGGAAGATGCCGCGACGGAAGAGACAAGGCCGAGGGTCCGTGACCTTTTAGGATCTTTCCTGTTCCAGGGAGAAGCGGTAAACAAAAAGACAAAAGTACTTTCCGGAGGAGAGAGAAACCGTCTGGCACTTTGTAAATTGCTGTTGCGTCCGTTCAATACCCTGATCATGGACGAACCGACGAACCACTTGGATATCCAGTCCAAGGAAATCATCAAGCTGGCCTTACAGAAGTTTGAAGGTACGCTGATCGTCATTTCGCACGACCGGGAGTTTCTTCAGGGGCTTTGTGATAAAATTTATGAATTCCGTGACGGAAAGATGAAGGAATTTTTAGGCGATATCAACGAATATCTGGAATTCAGACAAAAAGAATCGATCCGTGAAATCTCGGCTGAAAAAGCCAAGCTTCACAGTGAGGCTCCGAAAGCTGAAGTGAAAAAAGCGGAGGAAAAACCTGCCGTTAAAAGCGAACCGTCAGCAACGATTGTCAGCAAAGAGCAGAAAAATATTCAGAATAAAATTAAAAAAGTAGAAGAGAAAATCTCCGAGCTTGAAACAAAAGTAGAGGAATTCGAAACTTCTTTTACCAAAGAGAACCCTTCCGAAGAAACCCTGGAAAAATACAATAAAACAAAAAAGGAACTGGAGCTTGCTTTGCAGGAATGGGAATACCTGGGATCTCAGCTGAATTAATTTATTATTTAATAGTCAGAAATAGTTGGTAAAATTTGTAATACCGATTATTCCTCATGATATATAAAGTTTATTGGAATTTGTTTCAATAAACTTTTTTATAGAGGTTAATAGGACTAATAAAATAGGCTTATCTGAATGAAAACCTATGTTTAATGATTAAGCCCCTTCAAGGCTTTAACTTATCCGTATATCATTTACCCCGGGCGATGCCCGGGACTCCTTATACCGTCCTTTCAGGGCTGAATTATTTCTGATGCGGATTTTAATTATTGAAAATACAGTCGAATTCACGTTGACGTAGCTTGGTGACCTCTTACAAGTGAAACGGCTCTGTGAACCTTAAGCGTGATGTAATAATCTTCTCCGTGAACTCTGTGTTCATAAATTTTATCCGGTGGCTGAAGGTAGTCGAAGTCACGCCATCATCCGTGAAAATCCGTGAAATCCGCGAGAGAATTTTACCACAAAAGGCACAAAAGATATCACACTGCAAAAAAAGTTCAATGCGTCATATTGAAAAAGCGCTCAAAAGTTTTTAAAAATCTTTGATTTTTAATATTATATGCTCTAAAATATGCGCAAATGATCAAAACTCTCTTTGTGACTCATGTGTTAAAATAATACGCAATTATCTGTGAAAATCCGTGTCATCTGTGGGAGATTCTTTCATTCTTACCTATCAATTAAAATATTTTAAGAAAACTTTAATCCGTATCTTTTAAAATATTTTTATAATTTTGAAGCATGATTTTTAAAGAAAGCAGAAATCTGAAGAATTTCATTTCCAAACTGTTGTTTGGGATTTACTTTCTTGCGCTGTTTTCCCAAAACTTCCACAGTCATAGTTCCGAGGATGTTTTTAAAAGTTTCAGCTTTAAAAAATCAGAAAATACTTTGACCAAGAATACAGCAAAAGAAAAATCAGCCGACTGTCTGGCTTGTCATTTCTTAGCAACCGGGCATACTTTGGTTCCTGACGAATTCAGTTTTTCCTTTGAAAATTTTACCCATGAGGTAAAACAGTGCCTTGCTGTTCAGGAAAAAATCTGGTCTCAGACCAAGTTTACCTTTCAGCTCCGGGGTCCGCCCGTCATTTCATAATTCATAGATTCTTTACGGCTTTAATGGTTTAAAGTTCAATATTCAAGGGTGTATGTTCAATGAGTTTGAGCTTTCACTGACTTTGGATATTGGGAATATTTATATTTTAATTTAAACATTATTCAGCCTGCTTATTAAAATTTTTTCGAAAAAAGTACTTGCATCAAGTACACATCAATCTATTCAATAATGAAATTGATCTATAGTATTATGCTGATCCTTTGCGGATTTGCATTATCGAACGCACAGCAGACGTATGCGGTGGAGGGAACGGTACAGGATTTTCATGACAAAACCAGACTGGAAAATGCAGTCGTGAAAATCGGGAATTTCTCTGCAAAAACAGATAAAAACGGAACGTTCTCCTTCAGCAGAATTTCTGCGGGAAAATATACCCTTATTGCCACCCATCCCGATTGTAATGATTATACTGAAAATATAGAAGTTACAAAGAACGTACATCTGGCGATTACACTGGAGCACCATATCCAGGATATTGAAACCGTAACGGTACACGGAAGCCATAAGAACAACGGAAGTATGGTGGTAAAAACCATCGACAAAGCGATGATCTCCCGGAATGCTTCTGAAAACCTTGGAAATCTCTTAACCAATATTTCCGGGGTAAATGTCCTTAAAACAGGCAATAATATTACAAAACCCATTATTCACGGGCTGTACGGAAGCCGGGTTTCAATCCTTAATGACGGGGTGAAGCTGGCCGAGCAGGAATGGGGCGTAGAGCATGCGCCCAATGTCGATGTCAATAATTTCGAGCACATCGATGTCGTAAAAGGAGCATCTGCCTTAAAATACGGAAGCGGGGCCGTGGGCGGAGTCGTGGTATTGCAGCCTCAGGTTTTACCGAAAAAAGATACTTTGATGGGCGATGTATCGCTTTCCGGAATTTCCAACGGAAGAGGCGGCAACCTGAATGTAAAGCTGGCAAAAACCTGGGCAGACGGCTGGGCCATCAAGACAAACGGCAGTTATAAAAAACTGGGTGATCTTGAAGCGCCGGATTACGGCCTCATGAATACGGGACTGGAGAGTTCCGGATTTAACTTCGGGGTGCAGAAGATGACGTTTAACAGGGGCTTCTCTTTTGATTACTACCTGACGAAAAGTTCAATAGGAATCCTCAGAAGTTCCCATGTAGGAAATTCGGAGGATCTGCTGCGTGCTCTTACCGCGCCGGAACCGATTTACCAGCGGGATTTCAGCTATAATATTGATAATCCCCGACAGGATATTGAGCACCATATCGCCAAAATATCAGCGTATCAGCGGTTTGAAAATTTCGGAAAGATTACGGCCACCTACAGTTTCCAGTACAACCATAGGCAAGAATATGACATCAGACGTACGGAGGAGCTGAGCAGGAAGCCGGCACTCGATCTGGAACTGATCACCAATGATTTAAATGTTAACCATCTGATTGAAAGAGGAAAGTGGAACCTGGAAACTGGAATCAATGCCGGTTATCAGAACAACTATTCCAGCACGCAGACGGAAGCCAGGCGCCTCGTTCCGAATTACGACCGGTATTATGCCGGAATTTATTCGGTGCTGAAATATAAGATAGCTCCCGAAGTAGAACTGGAAGCCGGAGGAAGATACGATTTTGATCATTATGAAGTAACGAAATGGTACGACCTGAGCGACTGGAACAGGCTTTACGCTTCAGATTATAAAGATTTTGTGGTACGGGTGAACCAAAACAGGATTCTTACGAAGCCGTCTTTAAGCTACAACAACGTTTCGGCAAATGTGGGAATCGTGTACCATCCGTCCGCTTACCTTGATCTGAAGTTTAATTATGCCCGGGTTTCAAGATCTCCGAATATTGCAGAGCTTTTTGCAGATGGGCTCCACCACTCGGCAGCGATTATCGAAAGAGGGGACATGAGGATGAAAAATGAAACCGGAAATCAGTTTAACCTGGTTGCCGATGTAAAGGCAAATGTTTTAAAAGGACTGAACATTTCGGTGAATCCTTATTTCTTCTATACCAGAAATTTCATCAACGAAATTCCTACAGGTTATCAGAATACGCAGTGGGGCGGAGCTTTCGTCGTGTACAACTATGAGCAGGTGGATGCCAGAATGTACGGAATCGATCTGGATGTGCAGCTTAAAATTTCAGACAATATCGGATATAAAGGAAGCGGTTCGTATGTATACGGGCAGGATCTTACCCACAATGTTCCTCTGATTCTGATGATGCCGCCGAATTTCAACAATTCATTGGAATTCAGTAAAAAAGAATGGAAAAACTTTTATTTCAATGTAAGCAACAACACGTATCTGAAACAAACGAGATTTCCTGTTTACAATGTTCCGATCAGATTATTTGATTCCAACGGCAATCCGTACAACCAGGAAGTGGATATTTCCACACCGCCAAACGGATATTCTCTTTGGAACCTTCAGACAGGGGTGAATCTGTCTAAAAATTTCGGAGTTGATTTCTCAGTCCGGAATGTATTCAATAAGTCGTACAGGGATTACCTGAACCGGCTTCGTTTCTTTTCCGACGAAATGGGAAGAAACTTTATTTTAACTCTTAAATATCAATTTTAATCACTTTAAAAATTTAAAAAAATGAAAAATACTCTTAAAAATACGACCTTTATTTTAGGCCTTTTGTTCCTGGCATTTTCTTTAAGCCTCACTTCATGTAACAGAAGCGATGACGAATCGGATGATCTTCCTCAGGAAGAACTGTCGGATGTACTTCTTAAAGTGACGGACCAGGCGACGGGAACCCCGGTGGTTTATGATTATCAGGTAAACAGCACTACCAATCCGAATATTAAATTAATCAACGGGCATACGTATGATGTGGAAGTCATCTTCAAAAATGGTAACGAAGACGCTACCCAGGAAATTAAAGATGCCAAAGAAGAACATTTCCTGGTATATAATTTCCCGAATTCCGATATTGCTTTAACGCGTACGGATGATGCTTCTTCTACACATGATGGAATACATATAGGTTTAAAAACAAAATGGGTGGTAAACACGGCGGTTAAAAATTCATCGGCACCTGCCCAGTTGGTCCTTACCTTATACCATGAGCCGGTAACGGTTTCCGAAGCATCTTCAGTAAGCGGAAACGGAGTGGTGTACGGGACGCATACCGGCGGGGAAACCGATGCGCAGGCAAACTATAATATTACCAATTAACAGATCCTTAATCTTGTTAGCTGAAAACCGCCGGAATCTTCCGGTGGTTTTTTATTTAACAGTATTTGGCTTTTTAAGTTGAATTTAATTGATAGATTTTCATAAAATTTTCATATTTTTGCAACCTAAAATTTTAATCAATAATGAAGGTTACTGCAAAAAACCATGATGATGTAAGTGCATTGCTTACAGTGACATTGGAAAAATCTGACTATAAGGAAAAAGTTGAGAAACAATTGATTAATTATGCTAAAAATGCACAAGTTCCTGGTTTCAGAAAAGGGAAAGTGCCTTTGAGTATGGTTAGAAAACAATATGAAGCGGGTATTGCTTTTGAAGAAATCAACAAGCAGGTTTCTGATGCTCTAAATAGCTACGTAAACGAAAACAAACTAAGATTGGTTGGCCAGCCTGTTCCACAGCCGGTAAACGAATTCGATTACAATGCGGATCAGTTGGAAGTTGCTTTCGAAATTGGATTTGAGCCGGAATTCACTATCGATTTAGCTAAATATGAAGCGCCTCACTATAAAGTAGAAGCTTCTGAAAAAGAAATCAACAAGAGTATTGAGAACATGCAGAAGCGTTTCGCAGAGCAAGCTCCTCAAGACAAAATCAATAAAGACTCATACATCGCGCTAGAAGTTTCCCAGGTTGTGGAAGAGGGCGCTGAAGGAGAGCACCACCACCAGCCGAAGAACGTTACCATTACTGCTGAAAACAAAGAAGCTTTCAAATTGGTAAAGTCTCTTAAAATGGATGGTTCTGTAAAAGTTTCTAAAGAAACGCTTGCCGAAAACGAAGAGCTTGCTAAAGAATTAGGATTCTCTAAAGAAGAAGCAGAGCACCTTCACCATAATGAGGTGGAAGTAAAAGTAAAAGATTTCTACGGTCTTAATCTTGCTGAACTTAATCAGGAATTATTCGATAAAGTATACGGAGAAGGAAACATCAAGTCTGAAGAAGAACTGAAGGAAAAAGTAAAATCCGAATTGGACGAATATTTCCAGCAGAATGCAGACGTTCACTTTGTGAACAAAGTATTGGAGCAGGTTTCTGAAAAAGAAGAGGTAAAGCTTCCTGAAGAATTTCTCGTAAAATGGTTAATGTTCTCCAACCAGAACATCCAGTCTACAGAACAGGCTAAAGAAATCCTTGAATCTGAGAAAAACCAGTTGAAATACCAGATCATCGAAGGAAAACTGATGACGGAGAATGAAATCCAGTTGGATTATGCAGACGTTTTGGGTCAGGCTGAGCAATTGGTAAGAAACCAGCTGGCCATCTACGGAATCCACCACTTAGGGGATGAAGAAATCCAGAAGTATGCCGTTGAAATGCTGAAAGACCAGGAGCAGGTAAGACAGATTTCTTCTGAAGTAGCGATGACGAAACTGAAAGACGTTATCCTGGAAAAAGCGACGAAAAAAGAAACCGCTATTTCTCACGATGAGTTTTTAGAAGAGCTTAAAAAATAATTTATTACACGATAAATATTTGAAAACCACCGTTTATGCGGTGGTTTTTTTTATGGGGAACCTTCTCCATTATTCACCCAATATCCCTATATTTACCCCCTAAACTTAATTTATGAAAAAGATCATCATTCCGTTTTTCTGCGCTGTGCTTTGCTCTACTCCGGTAGTGGCACAAACTGCCAATACTGCTGCCGCCAAGACGGAAGCTGTGAAATCTAAACTCACACCGAAAGAAGTGATAGACAACTATCTGAAAGCTTTGGGTGGAAAAGATAAATTGGAATCGGTGCGTACCTTGATTATTGAAAATACCATTACCGGCGATGCCTTACCGGGTGAAGTCGGGATGACAGCCAAAAAAATGGGCAATAAATTCAAATCCGAGCAGACCTTTATGGGCCAGGTAGCTTCTTCACAGCTTTTTGACGGAGAAAAAGGCTATTTCCAGCAAATGGGCCAGAAAACCGAAATTTCTGCGGATAGGCTTGCGGAAATGAAAAAAGGGAAAACCATCGATGCATTGGCTTATGATGCGGCCAATTATTCATCGGTGACTGTGGAAAAAGTGGATGGTAAAGATTATAATGTCCTGAATTCCGATAAGGGTAAATTTTATTTCGATGCTTCCACAGGGCTTTTGTCTAAAACAGTAGGGAAGGAAGGGAAAGCAACCATCAAAAGCTATATGACGGTAGACGGGATAAAATTCCCGCAGGAAATTCAGGCTGAAGGAAACGGGCAGAACGTCGTTGTCAAGACTACAAAAGTCATGATTAATTCAGGAGTATCCGATGCGGATTTTAAATAAAAAATCATCAACTTGAAATAATGGAACCGGGCAATGCCCGGTTTTTTTATTTGATATCATCTTTAAAACTCATTTTAGCTTGATGAGTTGTTAGAGATTAGATACAAATGATTAGTTCTCTAAATAAGGCATAATAATGAAGACCAATAAATACTCAATATGAGATTTTAAACAAGCATGTTTTTTATTATCCTATTATTTACGATACCGGATGAAAAATTAACGATAATTACGAAAATTTAACTTTAAATAATAAAATAATCATTTCCTAGTTAAGTGAATAAACCTTATTTTTGACCCATAAAAATTAATAATCAAAACAATTATGAAAAAAATGTTTTCGTCGCTTGCAGTGGTCTTCCTGATGTCTGCAAATGCTTATGCTCAGAATATTCCGATGGATGCTTCTGTAAAAACCGGTACGCTTCCCAACGGGATGAAGTACTACATCAAAAAAAACACGCTGCCCGAAAAGAAAGTAGATTTCAGACTGGCCATCAATGCCGGATCTATTCTTGAGGATGAAAACCAGAGAGGACTGGCCCATTTCATGGAGCACATGAACTTCAACGGAACCAAAAATTTCCCGGATAACAAACTGGTTGATTTCCTTCAATCCATCGGGGTGAAATTCGGACAACACTTAAATGCTTACACCAGTTTCGATGAAACCGTTTACATGCTTCCCGTTCCGCTGGATAAGCCGGGAAACCTGGATGCCGGCCTTAAGGTGATGGAAGACTGGGCATTCAATGCCACGCTTTCCGATGAGCAGATCAACAAAGAAAGAGGGGTTGTACTGGAGGAGTTGAGGCTTGGTTTGGGAGCCGACAAAAGAATGTCGGATAAGTACCTTCCGAAGCTATTGTACAATTCCCAGTATGCCAACCGGCTTCCGATCGGTAAAAAAGACGTGCTGGAAAATTTCAAGCCGGAAGTGATCAGACAATTCCACAAAGACTGGTACCGGCCGGATCTTATGGCGATCGTAGTCGTAGGAGACATCAATGTGGATGAAGTGGAAAAGAAAATCAAAGACAACTTCAGCAAGTATAAAAACCCGTCAAAACCCAGGGAAAGAAAAAGCTTTGATCTGCCAAACCATAAGGAAACCCTTGTTGCTGTTGAGACGGATCCTGATGCCACCAACTCAATGGTACAGTTCATTATGAAAGACTCGGATGCTTATCAGCCGGATGTTACCGTAGAACAGTACAACCAGAGCCTGGTGGAGCAGATTACCACCACCATGCTGAACAACCGGTTGGGTGAGCTGGTAAATTCTACCAATCCTCCGTTTACCTACGGTTCGGTATACCACGGCGGAACCTATGCCAGAAGCAAGGAAGGATTCCAGGGATTTGCCATGGTAAAAGAAGGGAACCAGCTGAACGCCTTAAAGGTGCTTCTGGAAGAAACGGAACGGGCAAAAAGATTCGGATTTACACAATCTGAACTGGACCGGGCCAAAGCGCAGGTCATGTCCAATATCGAAAGAACGTACAACAACAGGGATAAAACGGAAAGCGACGAGCTGGTAGACGAATACGTAAGAAATTTCCTGGAGCAGGAACCGATGCCGGGAATCGCCTGGGAATATGAGGATACCAAAAAATTCTTACCGACCGTTACTTTGGCGCAGACCAACGAGGTGATTAAAAAGTTTGTAAAAGACGACAGCAGGGTAGTGGTAATTACCGGTCCGAAAAAAGACAATATTCAGATGCCGACGGAAGCAATGGTGATGAACACTTTTGAAACCGTAAAAATGGCCGACCTTAAACCGTATCAGGAAAAAGCAACCATCAAAAATCTGGTGAAGCCTTTCAAATCCGAAGGGAAAATCGCTAAAACTGAAACCGATGCCAGACTCGGAACCACCACCTGGACGCTGAGCAACGGAGCAAAAGTAACCTTTAAGAAAACAGATTTTAAGGACGACGAAATTGTTTTCACGGCAAGAAGCATGGGTGGAAGCTCGCTCATCAATGACGAAGATTTCAAAAAGACCCAGTTTGCATTCCCTGCCTTATCCGAAGCGGGGGTCAACGGATTTTCAAAAGCCGACCTTACCAATTACCTGGCAGGAAAGCAGGCGAACGTGAATGCGATGGTAGGTTCTTATTATGACGGAATTTCCGGAAGAACCAACCAGAAAGACCTGGGAACGGCCATGGAGCTGATGTTTGCTTACTTCACGGGACTGAACTACAACCAGGATGCTTTTAATGCCTATAAAACAAAACAATCTGCGATGCTGGATAACCTGCTTTCGAACCCGCAGTTCTATTTCTCCAGCGAGCATGCCAAATTCATGAACCAGAAGAATCCGAGGTTTATCGGGATCATTCCGATGGAGAAAGATTGGGCCAATACCGATTACAAAAAAGCATACGACATTTACAAAGAGAAATTTTCCAATGCCGGAAACTTCCATTTTTATTTCATCGGAAATGTGGATGAGACAAAACTGAAGGATCAGGTTTTACAGTATATTGCAAGTCTTCCGTCTACCGGGAAAACCACCAACTTCAGGGATACCGGCTACAGACAGATGACCGGAGATTATACCAAAACCTACAAAAAAGGGAAAGACCCGAAAAGTATGGTGACGATTTCCTACACTGGTGAAGCGCCTTACAACGAAAAAGAAGCATTGGCTCTTGAAGCGTTGGGTGAAGTCGCAACCATTAAGGTCATTGAAAAACTGAGAGAGGACGAAAGTGGAATCTACGGCGGCGGTGCAAGAGGCGGAATGTATAAAGTGCCGTTCAACAACTACAGTTTCAGCATCAACTTCCCTTGCGGACCTGAAAATGTGGATAAGCTGACGAAAAGTGCCATCACGGAACTTCAGAAACTGATTGACAAAGGACCGGATCAGAAAGACCTCGACAAGTACAAGGAAGGTGAAATGAACGATTACAATACCCAGATCAAAGACAATATGTTCTGGATGAATAATCTGACCAAAAACCAGTTCGACGGTAGCGATAAGTACGAGATCCTGAACTATAAAGAAAAAGTGCAGGCACTTACGGTGAAAGACCTTCAGGACGTGGCGAAGAAATACCTGACCAAAGGCAGGATCGTCGCTACCCTGATGCCGGAAGACGGCTGGGAAAATGCCAAGAAGCAGGAAACCAAAGCGGAAACAGCCGTAATGAAAGTCGGAGCAGCGAATTGATTTAATTAATTGATATTCGATATAAATTCAAAGAGAAACCGTCCCGGATATATTCACGGGACGGTTTTATTTATTTTCTGGGTCTTAGGAATAACAAAGCCCGCAAAGTATAAGGGTAATGGATTAATTTAATGTAAAAGTTTCACAGAGCCGCTTCGCTTATAAGAGATCGCACATCCCCGAATGTAAATTAGCGTTGATTTTTTTAACATTGCTCATTAATTAAAAAATCTGCGTGATAAAACGCAAAAAAAACCAACCCAAAAAAACCTCAAATAAAACTACGCTCCATACTCCTTCTTCCACTCTTCAGCCACTTCGCTCAGCGTTTCATAAAAATCTTCGCCATATTTGCGGATCAAAGGCGTCTTCAGGAACTTGTACACGGGCACCTGAAGTTCTTTACCCAAGGCACAGGCATCGCTGCAGATTTTCCATACATCGTAATTCAACGCTTTAAAAGTGGAATATTCCGTCACTCGGATCGGGTAGAGGTGGCAGGAAATCGGCTTTTGCCAGTCTACTGCGCCGTCTTCATACGCTTTTTCAATACCGCATTTCGTAATTCCGTTTTCATCGAAAGTTACGTAGGCACACTCCCGGTTGTCCACCATTGGTGTTACGTACATTCCGTCCATCGGGTCGGTCGTCCATGTTCCGATGGTTTCAATCGATTTGATGCCCTCCTGGGTAAGATAAGGTTTGATTTTATCAAAAATATTATCCAAAATTTCCAGTTCACTTTTATCCAAAGGAGCACCTACATCTCCTTCCACACAACATGCCCCTTTGCATTTTGAAAGGTTGCAAACAAACTCTTCAGAAAAAATATCCTCGGAGATCAATTTATCGTCTATCTGAATCATAATCTTTAAAATAAATTAAAATAAGTCCCGGCTTTAAAACCTACCATGCTGAAAATAATCAGCCACAGGCTTACTTCCTGCATCCAGTATTTCGGCAGAAATTTCAGCATCCGGCTGATGATGATCGTCGAAGGGAAAGCAAGGAGAAGCAGGTATTCATAGCTTTTATTCATATACAGCACAATGGTAATCAGCTGTGCCACGGAAAAAACCAGCAAAAAAGTATACTTATAACGGCTGATCGGGCTCTTTTTATTGTAATTGCTGAAATGGTCGTAGATCGCATAGATCAGCATCAGGATAACCGGGATCAACGGCAACAGTTCCATGTAATCCTCCGCCGGCCTGATCTTTCCGAAAGGAAAATAATCAACGTTCCAGCTGGTAAAGCCTAAGAAGAACATGACTGAAAAATAGCTGAGTACAATCAGAAGCGTTCCCAGCAAAAACCTGAAAATATTCAGCCCGATCCGCTCTGAAGTAGCGATGACGTGGATGATCACGAAAACCGCCATCGGCCAGGTCGTCGGCAGGAAAATAAAATTCAGGGCGACAATAGATCCCACCAGAACATAAGACCGCTTCCGGATATCCTCGTTGGTACTGGTAAGCAACAACAAGAGGAAAGAATTGGTAAGCAGCGAAACGGCAATCCCGATGTCTAAATGTCCCGGGTAAAGACCGAAAATAAAAAAAGTATATAAGCAAAGAGGCAGATGGGTCTGGTAATTCAGCGCAATGCTGTGAAAACAGAAATATCCCAAAGCGATTCCCAGAAAAGTTATCCCGGCAATAATCGCCTCATAAGTGTTGAAATTCAATAAATTAAAAGTTATTACGATTAAAAGAAGAAACCCGATGTACACCGGAATTGAAAAAATATTGCTTTCTTTTGAAAGTAATCTAAACATTTTTTATAAATTTGTACAAAGTTAATTTAAAAAAGGAAAATAATGACGTCTTTCTTTCTATTCTTAAGCAAAGTTTTCAAATGGTCTTTTGGTTTCTTTGAGACTTTCGGTAATGTTCTGAACTGGGTTTTGTTTATCGTCTGCTGTGTAATGTTCACCTACTGGTGCTATGTTTTAGTAACAAAACTGGGGAACAATAAAGATAAAGACTACTATTCTCCAACCGAAGGTAAGCATCCTTACTACGATCCTACCATCTACAAAAACGAAGGTTAATTAATTGGTTATATAGTAAAAAGCCGATCGGATGTATATCTGATCGGCTTTTTTATTAACGGTTAAAATTTAATTTTCGCTTTTTTCATGAATCGGCAGTACCAGCACCGGAATATCCGAGTCCTTTGTGATGCCTTTGGTTAAGCTTCCCACAAAAACATCATAGATTCCGCTTCTGCCATGTGATCCCATAACAATAAAATCTGCATTTTTGTCTTTGGCATGCTGCAAGATGATGTCTTTGGCCAGACCCTGTTTCAGGATATGTTCGCAGTCTACGCCGTGGGCAAGAATTCTCTGCTGAAGTTTATTCAGCTGCACCAGCTCTTCGCGGATTTCATTTTCTTCAACTTCCGGAAAATACTGGAAGCCCATATCACCGATGGCAAAACCGATATCGGAAGGTGCCACATGGATAAGATAAATTCTGCCGTTGATCTGCTTGGCAAATCGTACAGCCCCTTCTAAAAGCTGATCGGTCTTTTCCCCAAAATCTACGGGTAATACTATATTTACCATGATTTCTAATTTTGTCTATTAAAGATAAGAAAATTATGCCAAACCGCCTATGAAAAGGCCTACAAAATACGGATATCGAGAACTTTTTCGTCCTCCAGATACGCTTCCAGAATGTCATTTTCCTCTACTTTTCCTACGCCTTTGGGTGTACCGGTAAAGATCAGGTCTCCTACCCGAAGCGTAAAATACTGGGAAACAAACGCAATAATATCGTCGATGGTAAACATCATGTCTTTTGTGTTGCCGTCCTGCACTTTTTCTTTATTCTTCAATAAGGAAAATGATAAGGCTTCCAGGTTGAAATTCTCTTTTTTGAAGAAATTTCCTACTACCGCTGACCCGTCAAAACCTTTGGCAAGTTCCCACGGCAGTCCTTTCGATTTCAGGTCGCTCTGAAGATCCCTTGCCGTAAAATCGATTCCCAGACCAATTTCCTCATAGTGTTTGGCAGCCGCTTCTTTTTGGATGTATTTTCCGCCTTTGGAAATTTTCACAACTACCTCGAGCTCATAATGAACGTCGTCCGAAAACTCAGGGATATAAAAATCATTTCCTTTCAGTACGGCGGTGTCCGGTTTCATAAAGATCACCGGTCTTTCCGGGATTTCGTTTCCCAGTTCTTTGGCGTGCTCGCTGTAGTTTCTTCCGATGCAGATGATTTTCATAATTTATTTTTTTATACTGTTTAATGTAATGTATTCAATTTATTTTCAAAAACTTCCGGCCTCTTTTTTTCCGGTTTTCTGATTGGTTTCTTAGGAGCTGTTTCCTGCTTTCCACTGTATCTTTTGCTCCGCTGCGCTTCACAAAAGGATGCCGCTGCAATCAGGGCTAGGGTAAAGGTCTGTATCAAAGTAAATCCGGCTGATCACCATTTATCTTACAATTCCGCTGAAATATCCTTTCCCTCTTTCAAAATATTTTTCAGGACCATATCTTTTCTGGACTTCCAGTTCCGTATATCCAAAAATGCTGTCCCCTTTTTTATAGGAAGCCTTATCGAGAATTACTTTGCTGCTGAGGATTTTGTAATAATCTTCATGCAGGAAATCAAATGCTCGCGGATTATCCGTATAATGATAAGTCGAAATGCGGTACCGGTTATTGATGATTTTCACGATATATCCGCCGCCGCTGTAGCCGTCTCCCGTCGAAAAACGGATCTGCAGGCAAAAAGGCAAATCCTGAATGTCAAAGCGGTAAGATTCAGCAGATGATCCGTCCGCTTTTACCCGGAAATTATTGTTTTTCACCTCTTCACTTTCCCCACCATCAATAGACTTCTGTTTCTGGTGGGTGAAATCCTTAAATAAAGGTTTTGCGCTGAGCGCAGGATCAACCTCCACACTTTTCCATACCAGAAAATAAGTACCGATGGCGAACAAAAGACAGCCTGAAATAACAATTACAAGATACCTGGCTGCTTTTCTTACCCTGCCCATCACGCTGTTTAATGCGTAAACTCGTTCCCGCAATAATAGCACACAAACTTATGGCTCGTCAGGATCGAAATCCCGAAAAAGCTGGTGGCACTGTCGTCCCGGTAAATATGGTTGGAACCGCATTTCGGGCATACGAAATCAAACGGAGGATTTTCAATAGTATGTTCCACTTCCAGCGGGAACTCTTCATTTTCTTTATAATCCAGCAGAGCCTGATGGGCTTTTTCAAGATCTTCCTCAAATACCTGCAGCTGAATGCCGCCTACCGCCTGAGACAGCAGCCAGTCCGACTGGATCAGCTGTTCGTTCGCAATAAAGCTGTTGATGCCACTCTCGGCCAGGATCTGTTTGTCGCGGTTCGCCTGAAGCGCCGTTTCATAGAATTTGAATTTTACAAGCTCGCTCATATCCTAAAATTTACTCGACAACTGAATTTTTGTGAACACCTTCTTGGTGTAGAGCGGGAAATCGGCATTCTGAAGCCATCCGTAATATCCAAGATCTTTCTTAAAGACCGCTTTTACGCCTTGTCCCTTATATTTCCCGAAATTAAAGATCTCCTCGCCCTTGTCGGAATACCCGATAAATCCTGCCAAATCGGCATTTTTATTGTGGAAGGTAAATTCGCTCAGCTGGGCAATTTCCTTTGGGATATCATCATATTTTCCAATCTGCGCATCCAGCACTTCAAAAGTAGCCAGTACGTCGGCCTCCGCAGAATGGGCATTTTCCAGCGTCTTTCCGCAATAAAACTGGTAAGCGGCACTCAGGTTTCTCGGTTCTTTCTTATGGAAAATCGTCTGGGCATCCACCAGTTTAAATTTACTCAGGTCGAAATCCATTCCTACCCTTAGCAGCTCTTCGGCCAGTAAAGGAACATCAAAACGGTTGGAGTTGAAGCCGCCGAGGTCTGCGCCTGAAATCATTTCCATTACTTTGGAGGCAATTTCCTTAAAGGTCGGGGCATCTTTAATGTCTTCGTCATAAATTCCGTGGATCTCACTGCATTCCTTTGGGATCGGCACTTCCGGATTTACCCTCCAGGTCTTGCTTTCCCGGGAAGCATCAGGATTTACTTTTAAGATGCAGATCTCAACAATCCGGTCTCTCCCGATGTTGGTTCCTGTCGTTTCCAGATCGAATATACAAAGCGGTTTATATAATTTTAAGTTCATGTTAAATTGTTTTAGCTGATGGCGGTTGGCTGCTTGCTTTTTTGCCTAGGTTTTATTTTTATATTTGAAAATTTGAGAATGTGTTAATTTGAAAATGGAATTACGTTTAAATCAATCCTATTTTAATTGTTTTTGAAAGATTAAAGAAACTAATATATAATAAATGATAACTAAAGGAATGCCGACCGTTTTAAAGATAAGTAAAATAAGGACAGCCCCTGCCAGTAAAGCAATTTTCGGGTAATTATCCTCCAGCTTCATCGATTTGAACTTCATCGCGATCATCTTGATAGGGGAAATCAGCAGCCAGGATGAAAATAAAGTGGCAATAATTAACAGGATTTCCCTGTTCATCAAAAAAGAAAAGCTTTGATTTTCTTTGAAAGCATAATATAATCCGAAAATCAGGATGGTATTGCTCGGTGTATTTAAGCCTTTAAAATAATATTTCTGTTCTTCATCCAGATTAAAAATGGCCAGCCTTAAACAGGAGAACAAAGTAATAAACAATCCGAAATATTTAATCTCAAAAGGTAATGACAATCCCAAAAGGTCTGTTCCGAAAGGCTCAAGAATTTTAAACATCGTCAGTCCCGGCACTAGACCAAAACTCACCATATCCGCCAGCGAATCCAGCTGGGTCCCCAGGTTCGAATTGGCTTTTAGTGCTCTGGCCACAAATCCGTCGAAAAAATCCAGAATTAAGGAGAATAGAATGCAGATGGCTGTCGTCTGATAATCGCCCAGAATAAGATGGATCGCGCCTACACATCCTGAAAACAGATTTCCCAGCGTAATGGCGTTGGCCAGATTGTTTTTAATAAAATTCATAATTACAAAATTAAAACAATTAATTAATTATTGATGCAATCAATGGAACAATGTATAGGCTAACAATATTACAGTATACTAATTTAGTAATGTACTAATATAACAAATGGAACAATGTATCGATGTAATTAGCATAGTCAAATAACAATCTAACAAGGATTACTTGTTTAATACAACTTCAGGCCGGGGATTTCATTTATTAATTTATGATCTGTTTTTGGCATATTTAATTAAAAAAAATACAGATCCCATTAATACACTGCCGTATTATTGCCATATTTTGACATTGCTATACTGTTACATTGTTCAATGGTTATATTAATAAATCGTTACATTATTTGATGTAAATTTGCGCCATGAAATTGTTTAAAGAATTTAGAAAACAGGAGATTCTCGCACTGTTGTACCGGATCTTTCTGGCCTATTTTTTCTACCAGATGGCAAGATTCCTGTTCTGGTTTTTCAACAGGGGACTGATTAAAATAGATTCCGTTTCAGAATATTTCAGCCTGGCCTTTCATGGGATTGCTTTCGATACCACCGCTATTCTCTATATAAATGCGCTGTTTATCCTGCTTAGCCTTATCCCGATTGTCGTGAATACAAAAAGAGGATACCAGAAATTCCTGTTCTGGCTGTATTTTATCACCAACGGGATTGCGTATGCCATGAATTTCGGGGATTTCGTTTACTTTAAATTTTCGCAGATGCGGCTGACATCGGCGGCCTTACAGGTGGCAAAGCATGAAGACAATATATTCAGGGTGTTTACGGCTTCTATGATCCAGAATCCTTTTATTCTGCTTTGGTTTGTGGTGCTGATGGCATTGTGGGTATTCCTTTATAAAAAGGTAAAAGTAAGTGAAAAGAAACCGGTAAAACTGGTTCCGTACTTCATCTGGTCTGTTCTTGTACTTTGTCTTACGGCGGTTCTGGCCGTCGGTGGGATCCGCGGGGATTTTAAGCATAGCACAAGGCCGATTAATCTTGTAGATGCCAACCGTTTTGTAAAACTGCCTGCCCAGGGAAATGTTGTTTTAAACAGTACGTTCTCCTTTTTAAGGACTTTAAATACCAACAATTTCAAAGAAGTTCATTTTGTCGATCACAAATTTATCGATGAAAATATACATCCGTACAAATTGTATGAACGGAATGTGACGGATAAACCCAACATCGTCATCTTCATCGTAGAGTCTTTCGGAAGGGAATATTCCGGGGCTTTCAATAAAGATAAAAACATTAAAGATTATGTTTCCTATACGCCTTTTATGGACAGCCTGGCCAATGAAAGCCTGATCTTTCCGAATACCTTTGCCAACGGACGGCAGTCGATCCACGGGATGAGTTCCGTGCTGGCAGGGATTCCGAGTCTTACCGATGCCTTTACCAGTTCGCCCTATTCCAACCAGAAAATCCAGTCTATTGTTTCGGTATGCAACGATATGGGCTATGATACGTCTTTTTATCACGGTGCCCCGAATGGTTCCATGGGCTTCCTCGGTTTCGGGAATATTTTAGGATTTAAACATTATTTCGGCAAAACGGAATATAACAACGACCAGGATTTTGACGGGATCTGGGCGATCTGGGACGAACCGTTCTTACAGTATTTTGCGAAAAATGTAGGGAAAAAGCAGCCTTTTATGGCAACCGTGTTTACCGCTTCCTCGCATCATCCCTTTAAAATCCCTGAAAAATACAAGGGGAAATTTAAGAAAGGCAAAATCGTGATGCATGAGCCGATCCAATATACCGATTACGCCATTAAAAAATATTTTGAAACGGCGAAAAAACAGCCCTGGTACAACAATACGATTTTTGTCTTTACCGGGGATCATACCAATGAAATGTATTATCCGGAGTATGAAAAAGCCATGAACCGGTTTGCCGTTCCGCTGATTTTTTACTCCCCGAATCCGAAATACCAGTTAAAAGGCGTCAATCAGGAACTGGCCCAGCAGATCGATATTTATCCTACGCTGGCCGATTTAATTGGCTATAACAAAAAGATCAGAAGCTGGGGAAGAAGCCTGCTCAGTGAAAAACAATATCAGCCGGTTATTGCCAACTCGGACGGAACGGTTGAACAGTTCATCATCGGAAATTATATTTACCGGTTCGACGGAAAAGAAATTGTAGGGGTTTTCGATAAAAATGATCTCGGACTGGAAAAAAATCTCATCTCGCAGTCAAAAGGAAATGCTGAGATCGTAAAAGGTGAAAAAATAGCCAAGGCCTGGTATCAGGATTATATGGACCGGGTGATCAACAGGAGGTTGCATTAAATAAAATAATAGCGATATTCTTGTTTTTTTGGAATATCCTTTGTAATATATGCTTTGTATAATAAAATTTTTTGCACTTTTAAAATTAATTTATATTTTTAGCAATAGATAGAATTGAAAATAACGTACTAAAATTAAAAGATTAGAATATGAAAAAATTATTGTTAACCTTCGCGCTCTCATTATTCGGCGTCATGACGTTTGCACAGATCGAAGGAAAATGGAAAACCATAGATGATGAAACAAAACAAGCAAAATCCATTGTTGAAATCTATAAAAAAGGAGACCAGTATTATGGGAAAATATCTCAGTTGCTGATTAAGCCCGCCAATCCGAACTGTACGGAATGTAAGGATGACCGGAAAAACAGGCCGATCGTGGGAATGGAGATCATCAGAGGCCTGAAAAAGGACGGTAATGAATTCACTGACGGAACGATTACGGATCCTAAAACCGGTAAAACCTACAAATGTACTATCAAAAGGGAAGGTGATAAGCTGAATGTAAGAGGATATCTTGGTATCTCCGCTTTTGGAAGAACGCAGACCTGGCAGAAAGTGAATTAACCTGATCAGGATTAATTACAATTAATACACGGCATTTCATCAAATGAAATGTCGTTTTTGTTATGTAAATAATAAAAAAACATTACTTTTGTACTCTAAATTTTTCAAATAAATATGGCAGAATATACTTTTCGTGAGGTAATTGCACAGGCAATGAGCGAGGAAATGCGTAAAGACGAATCCATCTTTTTAATGGGGGAGGAAGTTGCAGAATACAATGGTGCATACAAAGCTTCAAAAGGGATGCTTGATGAATTTGGTCCTGAAAGAGTAATCGATACTCCGATCGCCGAGCTTGGTTTTACAGGGATTGCGGTTGGTGCTGCAATGAACGGCAACAGACCGATTGTAGAATATATGACCTTCAATTTCTCATTGGTGGGGATCGACCAGATTATCAACAACGCGGCTAAGATCCGACAAATGAGCGGCGGACAGTGGAACTGCCCGATCGTTTTCCGTGGTCCTACCGCTTCTGCAGGGCAACTGGGCGCTACCCACTCCCAGGCTTTTGAAAACTGGTTTGCCAATATTCCGGGGCTTAAAGTAGTGGTTCCTTCAAATCCTTACGATGCGAAAGGATTATTAAAAACAGCCATTCAGGATAACGATCCGGTCATTTTCATGGAATCCGAGCAGATGTATGGGGACAAAATGGAAATTCCTGAAGAAGAATATTACCTGCCGATCGGAAAGGCGGACATCAAAAAAGAAGGTACCGATGTAACCTTGGTTTCTTTCGGAAAAATCATGAAGCTGGCGATCCAGGCTGCTGAAGATATGGAGAAAGAAGGCATCTCTGTAGAAGTAATCGATCTTAGAACGGTTCGTCCGTTGGATTACGATACGGTTTTAGCATCCGTTAAAAAGACCAACAGACTGGTAATCCTTGAAGAGGCATGGCCGTTCGGATCCGTAGCTTCTGAAATTACCTATATGGTACAGCAGAAAGCATTTGATTACCTTGATGCTCCGATCAAGAGAATTACGACGCCTGATGCTCCGGCTCCTTACTCCGCTGCTTTATTTGCAGAGTGGTTCCCGAAACTTGAAAAAGTAAAAGAGGAGATTAAAAAAGCAATGTACGTTAAATAACGAAACAATTATAGAGAAAAACTTCCGAAAGGAAGTTTTTTCATTTATTATATTCATGAAGAAAAGTTCATGGGGTTATAATTTTCACTTAAATTTGCGCGTTTAAAATTAAATTAGCTGTATGGCAGAAGTTGCAGAAAGCGGTCATCATTTTGACATTAAAAAGCTTTCTTTCATCGGAATCTTAGTTTCTCTCGGAATCGTTTTCGGAGATATCGGTACCTCACCGCTTTACGTAATGAAAGCCATTGTAAACGCCAGAGAAAGCGGAAGTACGATGCCTTTCAATGAGTATATCGAAGGGGCACTTTCCTGTATCATCTGGACCCTGACGCTTCAGACCACCATCAAGTATGTGATCATTGCCTTGAGGGCGGACAACAAAGGAGAAGGCGGGATTCTGGCTTTATTTTCCCTGGTGAAAAACCTGAAAAAAGGCTGGCTCTACCTGATCGCGATCATTGGAGCAGCAGCCCTGATTGCAGATGGTGTGATAACACCATCCCTGACGGTAATGTCGGCCATCGAAGGTCTTGAAATATACAATCCGCATACGCCTGTCGTTCCGATTACCATCGGGATTCTCATTGTCATCTTCGTGGTGCAGCAGTTCGGGACCAGCTTCATCGGTAAGTTTTTCGGACCGGTAATGGTGATCTGGTTTCTGGTATTGGGAGGTTTGGGATTATCGCATCTGAGCGAAAACATCGAGATTCTAAGATCATTCAACCCTTATTATGCTTATAAACTGATTGTCAACTCACCGAGTGCCATTGTGATCCTGGGAGCCGTTTTCCTTTGTACCACCGGAGCGGAGGCTCTTTATTCCGATCTTGGGCATTGCGGGGCAAAAAACATCAGGCTGAGCTGGGCATTTGTGAAAATCATGCTGATTCTGAACTATCTGGGACAGGGGGCATGGCTTTTAACCAATTATAATAAACCGGGATTTTCCGTGGTAAATCCTTTCTTCGGTATTATGGAAGAGTGGATGGTGGTTCCGGGAGTGATCATGGCAACGGCAGCCGCAATTATTGCCAGCCAGGCTTTGATTACGGGATCTTTCACCATTTTTTCCGAAGCGATGTCTCTGAATATGTGGCCGAACCAGAAAATCGATTATCCTTCCGGGGTAAAAGGCCAGATGTATATTCCACGGATCAACTGGGGACTGTTGCTGTTCTGTATCGTTGTGGTACTGCATTTCAGGGAATCCGGTAAGATGGAGGCCGCTTACGGATTATCCATCACCGTAACGATGCTGATGACGACCGTACTTTTGGTATATTGGTTATTGAAAAGAAGAGTAAACAAATTCTTTATTATCGTATTCGGGCTGGTTTATATGGCGATCGAGCTGGGCTTCTTCAGTGCAAACGTCATCAAATTCATGGAAGGCGGCTGGATCACGGTAGTGCTGGCAGGTTCTATCGGGATATGCATGTACGCATGGTATAACGGAAGACTGATCAAGACAAAATTCATCAAATTTATTAAGCTTGATAAATACATCCCGATCATTAAAGACATGAAGCTGGATGAAACCATTCCGAAATATGCAACCAATCTGGCATACCTGAGCCGTGCGAAAAGAAATGATGAAATCGAATCCAAGATCATTTATTCCATCATCAAAAAGCAGCCGAAAAGAGCGGATCATTATTTTATTCTGAATATTGTCAACCAGGAGGATCCGTACACTTTCAAATATGTAGTCGATGAAGTTTTACCGGGAACGATCTATAAAATTAATTTCATGCTCGGATTTAAGATCGACCGCAGGATCAACGATTATTTCGACATGGTTTTAAGGGATCTGATGGCAGATGGAACAATCCCTTCCCGAAGCAGCCATCCATCCTTACGGGCCCATAACATTCCGCCGGATCTGAAGTATGTAATTATAGACAATACCTATATCAACGATATACTTCTTACCGTAAAAGAGAAGATTATCTTAAATATCTATAATTTTGTTAAATATATCGGCAGCGACGATTTCAAGGCCTGGGGGGTAACTTCCCACAATGTGGTGGTGGAATCTGCGCCTATGACGGAAGACTGTGTCGGAAAGTCAAAAATCCAGCAGTGCGACTTCATCCGCCACAACAGTTAAATTCTTTAACACAGGCAGACCGTAAGTATTTAAATAAAAATCAATAAATTTGTACATAAATTTTTTGATGGATACGATACAGAAAGAAAAAAATATCGCGCTTATAAAGGACGTTCTCAGAAACTACCTGTTGGAAAAGGGTTTCCGGAATACGCCTGAAAGATATACTATATTAGAGGAAATTTACAGTATGGATCATCACTTTAATGTGGATGATCTGTACCTGTTGATGCTGCAGAAAAAATACCATGTTTCCAAGGCTACCATTTACAATACCATTGAAATTTTCCTGGATGCAGGACTGATCCGTAAGCATCAGTTCGGGGAAAAAACGCTGACTTCTTCATCTTACGAAAAGTCTTATTTTGATAAGCAGCATGATCACCTGGTGATTTACAAAAAAGATTCCGATAAGGAAATTGAAGAAATCATTGAGTTCTGCGACCCGAGAATCCAGGGAATTAAAGAAGCCATTGAAGAAGCTTTCGGTGTAAAAATTGATTCTCATTCGCTGTATTTTTATGGCACTAAGAATGACTAATCCGTCCCTGCCGGTAAAGCTGATATTTCTTGTATTGGCCTTTGTTTCAACGTTTGTCTTTTCACAGGAACAGCAGAAGCCATTCCAGAAAGATCCTTATTTTACGCCTAAAACATCTCAGAAAAATGCTCCGCCCGCAGAAAAGGTGAAGCATATTCACTCCGATGAATTGCGGAAAGATGAGAAATATGAGGGCAATAATTATTTTGTCGGGAATGTGCAATTTTCCCATCAGGGTTCTTTACTGAACGCCGATCTTGTGATCGTTTACGAAGAGCAGAACTTTATTAAGGCCATTGGTAACGTAAAACTCCAGAATGCGGATGGTTCCGTAATCACTGCTGATGAAATGGAGTACGACGGAAATACCCAGAAAGGGATTGCCCGGAAAAACGTTGTGCTTACCGATCCGAAAGGTACGGTAATCAAGACTGAAACCATGTATTATGACCGGGTTTCCAACCAGGCCTATTACAATACCGGGGGTACGATTAATGACGGCAAAAGTACAACGTACTCAAAATCCGCAACCTATTATCTCACGACCAGGACGATCGATCTTACCGGAAGGGTAAAAATTGAGGATAACCAATATGTTCTGGAAGGTGATAATGTGGTGCAGAACCAGAATACCAATATCGTCGACATCAATGGTCCTACGACGATTGTCAATAAAAAGAATCCTAAGAACAGGATTGTTACCGACAAAGGGAACTACAATACAAATACCAAGGAAGCTTTTCTCTATAAGAATTCCAGGGTATATTATAACGATAAGATCCTTACCGGTGACGAAATGTACTACAATCAGCTGACCGGTTTCGGAAAAGCCACAGGAAATGTTACCTTGGACGATCCTAACGAAAGAAGATGGATCAAAGGCGGCTACGGGGAAATCTTCGAAAAGAAAGATTCGGCGATGATGACCAAAAATCCGTATGCTGTAAAAGCTTTGGAGAAAGATTCCATGTATTTTGCTGCAGAAAAGATCATCTCTTTCCAGCGTCCGGATTCGGCAGATGTCAAAGTGAAGAAAAGTTTCCTAAGGGCATTCCGGAAAGGAAGATTCTATAAATCGAATGCACAGGGAAGAGCGGATTCTATTGCTTTCAATGAAACGGACGGTGTTCTTCATATGTATACCAAGCCTATTCTCTGGAGCGACGGAAAGCAGGTAACGGGAGATAAGGTAGAAGCTTATTTCAATACGCAGAACGAAAATATCGATTCTTTAAAAGTCATCGGAAATGCTTTCGCCATCAGCAAGGTGGATTCCCTTAGCATGAAAGATGAATTCAACCAGGTAAAAGGGAAACTGATGACGGTATATTATGGTGCCGATAACAACATAAAGGAAGCCAAGGTGATCGGAAATGCACAGGCCATATCCTATTCGGACGATGAAAACAAACAGACCGGAGAAAAGGAAAGGATAGGGATTTCCCTGACATCGTGCGGAATTATCGATGCTATCTTCGAGGAAAAACTGCTTTATGTCGTGGAATGTAATATCGGGGCCACCTCAGATACTTATCCGATGAGCATGATCGAGCCTGAAAAAAGGAAATTCCCGGATTTCAACTGGAATACCAAGGACCGCATTCTCAAATGGCAGGATATTCTCGTCGATACGCCGAATTATGAAGAAATAAAATACGAATCCGACAATACGTTATACAATAAAGCCCAGGAGGCAGTAGAAAGAGAAAAAGCTAAAGAAGAAGCCAAAAAGCCTAAACGTACCCGGAGATAATCCGTTTTTTAGAGATCAATCATAAAAAAATACACCAGCTCACCATTTTATTCAGATAAAATGGTGATTTATTTTTATATAATTCCTGTGAGTATACTTATTCAGGACGTATTTTTAAGTTTAAATCAAAAAAAATATTGATCCGTTTATTCAAAAACCGGTGAAGGGAAAACCCTCACTGCATAAGGCTTTTACGATTGTTTAATTCTCATGGGATGTTGAATTGAGGTAGGATATCATCATGAAAGTAAAATATTTTTTACAGAATGTGTATTTTTATTCGGATTTTTCTATATATTTATCATAGAAATATATAAATCTATATTAATATTTTGTGATTTGGTGTATCGCTTACAGGTTTCATTGTAAGCGATTTTTTTATTCTATCGGGATTATTTCTGCATCTGCCGAATGTTTTTTAGCTTTGCTGAAATTTTCAGGAAATAGACATGCAAAAAGATTTTTTTACCTATCAGGCCCAGACGACACAATTTGCTGCGGGCTTTGAAGTGGAGAAGGCAGAAGGAAGCTATATTTACGGCAAAGACGGAAGAAGATACCTGGATTTCGTCGCAGGCGTTTCGGCAAATACATTGGGACATTCGCATCCTAAAGTTGTTGAAGCGATCAAGGAACAGGCAGAAAAATATCTTCACGTCATGGTGTACGGAGAATATGCCCAGGAAAAGCCGGTGGCACTGTGCAAACTGCTGGCGGAAGCGACTCCCGATCCGCTGGAAATTACCTATCTGGTAAACAGCGGGGCAGAAGCCATCGACGGGAGCTTAAAGCTCGCCAAAAGATACACCGGAAAGGAAGAGATCGTATCCTTCAAAAATTCTTATCACGGGAATACGCACGGCGCCCTGAGTGTTTCGGGAAACGAATTTCACAAAAGGGAATTCCGGCCTTTGCTGCCGATGGTTTCCTTTATCGAATTTAATAACGAAAAAGATTTTGATAAGATCACGGAAAAAACAGCCTGTGTACTGATGGAAACGATTCAGGGAGCGGCAGGCTTCCTGGTTCCGGACAAGGAGTATTTGATCCGACTAAAAAAGAGATGTGAGGAAGTAGGTGCTTTGCTGATCCTCGATGAAATACAGCCGGGGTTCGGAAGAACCGGCAAGCTGTTTTCCTTTGAGCATTTCGGGATGGTGCCGGATATTCTGGTCATGGGGAAAGGAATGGGCGGGGGCGTGCCGGTAGGTGCCTTCATGAGCTCACGGAAAATTATGGAAACCTTATCCCATTCTCCGAAGCTGGGGCATATCACTACATTCGGAGGAAACCCGCTGATCGCTGCGTCAAGTCACGCCACTTTAAAAGAAGTGCTGGAAAGCGGGCTGATGGATAAAGTGGATGAAAAGGAACAATTGTACAGAAAGCTGCTGGTTCATCCCAAAATTAAAAACATCAACGGCAAAGGCCTGATGCTGGCGGTAAATTTAGGATCCCCGGAATATACCCTGGATGTTGCCAAAAAATGTATGGATAAAGGACTGATTGTCTTCTGGCAGCTGTACCGGAATGAGTATCTGCGGATCTCCCCGCCGCTGACCATCTCCAAAGAAGAGATTGAGGAAGGCTGTAAAATCATCATTGAGGTGCTCAATGAAAATTAAATAAAAACGCTTCGCACAGAGGCGTTTTTTCATGTAAAGCATCGAAGAAATTCGCAGGGATTTGGTATTAAACATTTATTTAAAAATCGCTGACAAATATCATGAAGATTGTTTAAAAAAATAAATACATTTTTGTGTAATAAAAAAATTAATTTATATATTGCGGGACGATTAAAACAAAGATATATGGCGAAACATAAAGTCCATTACGAATATCCAATGCACTGTTTGTCAGAGATTCTGTATGAATATCTGGCCACGGCAGAAGGGTTGTCTGAATGGTTTGCGGATGAGGTAACAGAGAAAGGGGACGACTTTTTTTTCAGCTGGGGCGGAGGTCCTGCTGAGAAGGCAACTTTAATCAGATATAAGCCTGAAGGGTTTGTGCGTTTCCGGTGGGAAGAAGATGAAGGGACGAAAAATTTCTTTGAAATGACGATCACCATTGATGATATCACCGAAGACCTTTCCCTGAATATTACCGATTTCTGTGAAGAAGGTGACGAAAATGAAAACGCCTTATATTGGGATAACCTTATTGAAAACCTTAGAATTAAATTAGGTGCTGCCTAAACGTAGGCTGTACTGCATGATAAAACTGATGAACGATTTATCGTTCATTATTTTTTTATAAACAAATCAGAGACAAGTGGAAAATCAATATTTTACATCAGACGAAATAGCGGCAGGAAACAGGGCTTTCCTTTCCGGAGACACGGTAAAGGTTTCCTTTTTTATCAGGAACGGTAATCTGATTATGGATGAAGAATGCTATTTCTTCCTGATGGCTTCCATGCGGAAAATGAGGCTGAACATCCCTTTAAGTTATACCCTGGAGTTTTTCCAGTCGCTTTTCGGGAAAGAGGTAATCGATGGAAAAGGCATCGGAAACGGGATCATCAATTTTCAGGTATTCCGGAATTCGGATGGCATTACCCTTTCAAAGTCTTCTGTTTCGTATCTTTACGACATCACTGAGAAAGAAGATGTGCTCGCTGTTCATGAAAGAGCACTGGAACTGGACCTGATTAAGGAAATTAACGTAAATAATAACCTTTTAAGCAATATCCGCGTTCACAGTCCGGAAAATATTTACGGATCGATTTACGCCCAGGAAAATGACCTGGATGATGTTATTCTCCTCAATCCGAATAAAAGGATCGCCCGCACAACCACCGGGAATCTTCTGTTTTTAGAAGGCGGTGTTATCAAAGTCCCGAAACAAACGGAAGGTGCTTATATTTCGCCTTTAATGGAAAATTTTGTAACCTTTCTTCATAAGAGCAATCTGGCCGATATCCAGGAACATGAGATTATTGCTTTTGAATCCCAGAAAGCCGAAGAGATCCTGCTGATTTCCGATGAAAAAGGAATCTTTTCCGTTGGTAAGATCAGGAATAAAACCTTCGGCAATAGCCGTTTCAGAGAACTGACGGAAAGCTGGAGAAACAGTTTTTTATAACCAAGAGATTTTTACATAACGATTTAATATAAAACCCGGCCTGATTTAGGTCGGGTTTTATATTAAATATCAGAAAAAGTAGATAATGCCTATTCTGTAAACATCCCTTCTTGCCTGATAATAGGTTAATATTAATTGATCAAACTGTTTGGTAAACCCTTTTGAAAAGCTCCCTTCCAAAGTAAAATGATCGGATATTTTATAGTTTAATCCCATATCTGCGCTGATACCAAACCTTCTGCGGAAATAATAAAAATTATTATACTGCTCATCCGGAATATAATTAAGTTTTGGACCTATTATAAATGAAAATTTTCTGTAAAAATTATACTTATAATATATAGGTAATTCAACGAAAGTCACTGATTCCGTATATAAAACAGTAGGCGCTGCCTGCAAATATGATGTCCTGGAAATTTGCTTTTCCAGCACAAAACCGGCGTATGCTTCATCAATAATATCGCTTAGATAGCCTGATGATTCACCGTTTTCATCTACTGCATTTACGTTGGAATAGTTCCAGCCTGCTTTTATACCATATTTTACTGGATATTTTTGGGAATAGGTGAAAACAGCTAGAAGAAAAAATATTGCAATAAAAGATTTAGAAAAACTCATTTTAATTAATAAAGTAAATTAATCCAATTCTGTAAACATCCCGGCGAGCGTAATAATAAGTTAACACCAGATCATCATACTGTTTGGTAAACCCTTTTGAAAAGCTTCCTTCCAAAATAAAATGATTTGATACTTTATAGTTTAATCCTATATCTCCGCTGATGCCGAATCTTCTTCTGAAGTAATAAGGCTGGCTCTCTTTGCTGTCAGGAATATAATTCAGTTTCGAACCTGCTACTAAAGAGAATCTTTTGTAAAAATTGTATTTATAATACACGGGAAGTTCTAAAAATGTAACCCGATCAGTGAAAGAAATTAATAAGTTTGATTGAGCGTAGGACTTTTCGGAGATTTGCTTTTCCAATACAAAGCCTGCATAAGCTTCATCAATAATATCGCTTCGATAGCCTGATGATTCACCGTTTTCATCTACTGCATTTACGTTGGAATAGTTCCAGCCTGCTGTTATCCCGTATTTCATAGGATATTTCTGAGAATAAGTGAAAGCGGCTATAAGTAAAAATAATGCAGTCAGGTAAGATTTGGAAGAGTTCATATTTTCTGAAAAATTTTAATTTATCAAATAAATTAATCCAATTCTGTAAACATCCCGCTGAGCGTGATAGTAACTAAGTAGTAAATCATCATATTGCTTTGTAAATCCTTTTGAAAAGATTCCCTCTATAATAAAATGTTTTGAAATTTTATAATTCATCCCTATATCTCCGCTCATACCAAATCTTTTACGGAAATAATAGGGCTGGCTCTCTTCGCTGTCAGGAATATAATTAAATTTTGGGCCGATAATTACAGATAAATTATTATAAATGTTAGCTTTATAATAAATAGGCATTTCCAAGAAAGTTATTGCGTCTGTATAGGAAATAACAAATCCGGATTGGATATATGATTTTTTGTGATTTGTTTTTCCAAGGTTATACCGCCGTAAAGTTCTCCCCCATTACTTAAATAGCCTGATGGTTCACCTTTTTCGTCAACTGCGTTTACATTGGAGTAGTTCCAGCCTGCTTTTATACCATACTTTACTGGATATTTTTGGGAATAAGTAAAAATGGTAAATAGGAAAAACAAAACATTGAGGAACCTGCCCTCAATGTTTTTATTGATATTAATACACTTCATTTTGATAAGAATTTCCTTCCTGTTTATGTACACTGAAAAATACGTTTTGTTTCACAGCAACATCACCAATGATGTATTCTCTTTTCTTCACTTTCTTCCTTCTTTTTTCTTTACCGGTTAGTTGTTCATTACCATAATCATTACACTGATAAGCTGTTGCCGTTTTTCCGTAATAACCTGTAAAGATCGTTGCTCTAAATGTTTTCCATTTTCCTTTTTTCTTTCTATATGATCTTGTATACGTTTTCATTAGTGTATTTCCTGTTGCATTAGGAAAATGAGTGTCTTTAAACTTATGCTTCCATCGAATCTTTCTTTCAGAGCTAAACAAATATTCACCTTTATCCTTAATCTCACTGTGGCAATAGCCGCCTTGTGGAGCAGGAACAGTAGCAACAACGGTTACGCCAGAATCCTTATAAGGTTCTACGGCTTGGGATACCTGCCCTTGAGTGGCTCCGCCGATGTTGATCGGCTGTTGGGTTGGATTGGTAATGTTGTTTAAGGCAGTCAGAATATCAGTTGCTGCTCCGATATCATTGATAGGAAAACTTGCATATCCCCAATCATATCTTTTATAAAGCGTATAACCGTTTTTACAGTCACCAACAATAAATTCGGCACCTAAGCTTAATAATGCCCTTTCTGTTTCATCGTCTATATAATATTCATCAGGAGCGGTATTTAAATCCCATGCTCCGTCACCTTGTTGATCCAGCCACGCATCATCCAGTTCGGCCAGGTATTGCCTTAGGGAGCAAAAATGCAAATCTTTTTTAAAGTCAACTAGCGGTTGATTTTCATCAAAACCTATCGATTCAGCATAATCATCTGCTTCTTCGTCCGTCATACCGGCCGTTTGCTGATCAAAAGCGTCATTATAATCTTCAATCTGCTGATCTAATTTTACAATAGCGGTTTCGTAATCCTGCAATGTAGGAAATATTAAGATGTTATTTTGGCATGAAGTCGTGAGACTGTTGTTTAGATTTACAGCCTTTATACCGGGAATGACAGTACTTGCTGTAGAATTCTCAAAGAAATCACAAACGGATTCACGTCCTTTAGCTGATGTTTTTGCATTTGAATTGGAATTTGTTTCAGAGTCAAATTCTCTTTCCGAAGAACGGGAGTAAATTAATGAGCTGGCTATCAGGCTCATGATTAAAGTTTTTTCATTGTTATTAAATTTTAACGGGACAAAAATATGTAAATTTTTGTGGTACCATAAAAATATTTATGAATAAATTATTAATTTTTTTTAATCCCATGCTATGCAAAAGTGGAGTTATTTGTTTTCATAAATATTTTGCAAGATACTTTCAAGACAATAAAAAATTCTAAATCAGTTAGATATATCACTCTAAATTGACAAACCCGGTAAACAACCTATTTTAGTCCTTTACCGGGTTTTATTCTGAATGGGTCAGAATTTGTATCTTTATTTAATATTCTTTAAAAACTTCTGTGAATTTCTGTGCAATTTCCTTTTGGCCTTTTTCGCTGGTAAGGTATTTCCGGTCTTTTGTATTGTTCATAAAACCCAGTTCTACCAGTACGGCAGGGGCCTTTGATTCTCTTAAGATATGAAGGTTTCTTTCTCCAACGATCGGGCATGGATTGAATTTTTGGGAAATTTTTTCAGCAAGTTTCCGGGAAGCTTCTGTATTCTGGATGAAAATTTCCTGTCCGGACCTTTCGGATTCTTCATGAGGACTGCTGTTCATATGCAGGGAAATGACCATTTCCGGATTCAGTTTGTTGATTAGTGCCGTGCGGTCGCTCAGCGGACTGTCGGTGTCATGATCCCGGGTCAGGATCACTTCATATTTATTTTGAGCCGTATTGAATTTCTGGATTTCTTTACCAATAGTAAGGACGATATTTTTTTCGTATATGCCGTTTCTGTTGCTCCCCATATCAGTTCCGCCATGGCCGGCGTCGATAACGATCAGTTTTTTATTTTCGGGAGTAAAAGATAAAAATGCTGCTGAAAAAACGGATAAAGCCAAGAGTTTTATTCCTTTCATATCGCCTGGATTTTGGTTTAACAAATAACGGGAATTTCAACCTTAAACTTTGTTAATGGATTCCCAAAGTTTGTTAAATTTTTATACAGCTTATAAGGATCTTTTTAATTCAGTGAAATATCTTCAGGCGAATTGGCCCAAAGCAGGAATTCTCCGCCCAGATTCTGCATGATGGATTTCCATAAGGTCTGGTCATTCGGCAGGGTATAATCGAGGTTGTAAACATCTACTACCGTCCACACTTTCCGCTGGATTTCACCGTCCAGCTGCAACGCCGTCCATCCGGAATAGCCTGAGAATATTTTCACATTGTTGATGTCCAGTTCTCCGTTTAAAACGGCACTGATGATGTTTTCGATATCTTCCGTGAGGTAAAATTCAGGGGTGATTTCAGTATAGGCTTCCGTTACCTTTTTTCCTTTTACAATAAAGAAAACCTTGTCGTTTTCTACAGGTCCGCCGTCATATACTTCGATTTTAAAATCAAAGAAATCTTTGAATTTACTGCTCATCTGGCCGTTTTTCTTATTCAGTATCAAACCGAAAGCACCATTCTCGTTATGCTCTACAACGAGGACTACCGATCGGGAAAAAATATCGCCGGAAATGTCAGGTGTGGAAATTAATATTTTACCTTTGTAAGAGTAATTCATACTCAAATTTAATAAAAAATATTTATGGAAAACCTGCACGATAAAAGAAAAGTGTATGATAAATCCCAACTTATTGAAAGTGAGATAAAACAAAACCCCATTGAGCAATTTAGGGATTGGTATATGGAAGCCGGTGAAAACCCGAGCATTTCCGAAGCCAACGCCATGGCGGTTTCTACAATAGAGGAAGACGGCTGCCCGCGGACCCGGATGGTTTTGCTGAAAGCGTATACGCATGAAGGATTCATTTTTTACACCAATTACGACAGCAGGAAAGGTCGTGCCATAGAGAAAACCCATAAAGCGTGTCTGCACTTTTTCTGGCCGGGCCTTGAGCGGCAGATCATTATCAAGGCAAATCTGGAACGTATTGCGGAAAATCTGAGCGACGGATATTTCCACTCGCGTCCTAAAGGAAGCCAGCTGGGGGCAGCGGTTTCCCCGCAGAGCCGTGAAATTCCGGACCGCAGCTTTCTGGAAGAGAAGCTGAAAGAGCTGGAACAGAAATACGAACATACGGAAGTGCCGAGACCTGAAAACTGGGGAGGCTATATCGCAAAACCCTATGAGATTGAGTTCTGGCAGGGTAGGCCCAACCGCCTTCACGACCGGATCATGTATACATTAACGGAAGATTTCGACTGGAAAATCTCAAGGCTGGCACCCTAAGCCATCAATACAAACAAAAAAACCTCATCGCCGGATGAGGTTTATTTTTGTAATCTGAGTCGATTATTTTTTCTTTTTACCTGGAGCAGGAGCGTTAGCAGAAGCTACAGCCGCTGAAAGATCAGCACCTGCCTTGAATTTAGCAACCGTTTTTGCTTCGATGTTGATCGGCTTTTTGGTTGCAGGGTTGATTCCCTGTCTTGCTGCTCTCTCAGCTACAGAGAAAGTTCCGAATCCTACCAAAGAAACTTTTCCGTCTTTTTTCTTTAAAGTAGTCATTACGTTGTTGATGAATGATTCTAAAGCTGCTTTGGCTGCCACTTTGGTAATCCCTGCATCTTTTGCGATGGCGTCGATTAATTCAGACTTGTTCATAATTTTTATTATTAAAGTTAGTTCGTTATGATAGCAAATATAATACTATTTTGTAAATGTGCAATTTTATTGCGAAAAAATAAATAATATTTTTAATTTTTGGTAAAATTGGTTAAAATATGATAATTCAGGATTTTACGAAAAATCTACGTTACCTGTTACTAAAATCATGCCAATTGCTTATCTGTATTGACTTTAGTAAAATTTGTAATTTGATTTTAGCATTTATTAAATCCTGAATTTAATATCAAGAATTAATGCTTTTAAGGATATGTTTATAAATTCGGTAAGTAAAATCTTCAAAAATTATATTTAAAGAAATTAAGACGCTGTGTATCTGGTAGTTTTAAATTCATTTTAAAAGTCGGTTTTGTAAATTATTATTAATAAATTTGCACCATGTTAATAGAAGTTTTTAAGTCTAAAATTCACAGGGTGAGAGTTACGGCTTCTGACCTTAATTATATTGGAAGTATTACCATTGATGAAGAGCTTATTGAAGCAGCAGGACTGGTAGTGGGAGAGCGGGTTTATATTGTAAATGTAAACAACGGTGAACGTTTTGATACGTATGTAATCAAAGGAAAAAGAAAATCGGGCGAAGTCTGCCTCAACGGTCCGGCCGCAAGAAAAGTACAGAGAGATGACATCATTATCATCATTGCGTATGCGCAGATGACTCCTGAAGAAGCACAGGTTTTCCAGCCGAAAATTGTGTTTCCGGATGAAAAAACCAACCTTTTGACGTAAACGGATGGATCAAAAATCAAAAAAGCCTTTAAAAACAATCTTTACCATTGTAATCTCGCTTGCTTTTGCAGGCTTTTTTTTATGGTTTGCCTTAAAAGGGCTGGATTTTAAGGTCATTCAGAAGTCTCTGGCAAAAGCAAATTACTGGTGGGTTTTATTTGCCGCTTGTTTCGGGATTGCCGCCTACTGGTTCAGGGCCATACGCTGGAACCTGATGTTGGAACCGATGGGGCACCGTATTTCAGATTCCAACGCCTTATGGTCCATCTCCTTTGGATATTTAATGAATCTTACCATCCCGAGGAGCGGGGAAGTTGCAAGGGCTACCGCATTGTACGGGGTAGAAAAAGTACCGGTGGACCAGTCTTTCGGGACGATTATCCTGGAAAGGGTGGTAGACCTGGTATGTATGGTCATTTTTTTATGTTTAACGGCACTATTTAAATTTGAAACCATATTATCCTTTTATCATTTTGTAATGGAAAAAAAGAATGAAAAACAAAAGTTCATTCCTAATTTTTTTGAAAGACAAATGATCAAAATAGGAGTAAATGATTTTGATTCCTTTTACTTTTATTTAAAACTTGCAGCAATATTATTGGTTCTGATTGGTCTGTTTCTTTTTTACAAGTTTAAAAAAGAAAAATTAATTGATTTTGCTAAAGGAATACTTAAGGGTTTGACCTCCGTATTTAAATTAAAACAAAAAGGAAAATTTATCCTTTATACCATAGGCATCTGGGTTTCCTATTATTTTGCAGCGTATCTGGTCTGTTTTGCACTGCCTGAAACTTCGGATTTTACTTTTGACGACGGTTTCCTGATCCTGGTGGTAGGAACTTTCGGAATGATTATTCCGGCAAGCGGCGGAATCGGCGCTTTTAACCTGGCAATGAAATATGGGTTTATGGCCTTATTCATTTCCATGGGAAGAAGCGGCGAACTGGGCGGCGAAGTAGGATTAACCTATTCTTTCATCTCATTGCCGCTGCAAATTGTGATTATGCTGGTCATGGGGCTTATTTCCATTCCGATGCTCGCCAAAGCAAGAAACCGGCTGACCGAAAATATGGTATCCGAATCATAACAAAACATAGATAATTCTGAATCCGGCGTACTGCCGGATTTTTTTTGCCTTAAATTTTATGCACATTTCATTTGGAAAATTGCCGGATGAGTGCTAAATTAGATGGAACAACACATCGTATTTATGGCAATTAATTTACAAAAAGGTCAGCGGATCGAATTAGGGTTTACCAAAATGACCATCGGTCTTGGCTGGGACCCGAATGAAGGGATGGGATATGATTTCGATCTGGATGCTTCGGCGATTATGATTGGTTCCGACCGGAAACTGATCGGTGAAGAATATTTTGTTTTTTATAACAATCTGAATTCCCCCGATGGTGCCCTTACGCATACCGGCGATGATCCCAGCGGTAAAAACAGCGACGGTGATGATGACGAAGCCATTATTCTGGATCTTGAAAAAGTGGACCCGCGGGTAGAGGAAATCCTTTTTGTGGTAACGATTGAAGATTTTGAAAGGAGAAAGCAGAACTTCGGGCAGGTGAGAAATTCATATATCCGGATTATCGATAACCTGACGCATCAGGAGATTGCAAAATACGAGCTGGATGAAGATTTCTCCATAGAAACGGGAATCGAATTCGGAAGGTTGTACAAACGCGGCGGAAGCTGGAAGTTCGAGGCTTCGGGAATCGGCTACAGGGCGGATCTCGGCTTTTTTCTTGAAAAATATTACAAAGGACAAATCATCAAATAATTATGGCGATCAATTTGCAAAAAGGGCAGACCATCAATCTTCGTAAAAGCGAGCGCGGAGACGAAGTATACGATCTTTCATCCGTAACCATCGGTCTGGGCTGGGATGTAAAGCAATGCGGAGGCTTCTTCAACCGTTTGTTAGGAATCAACAGCGGGCCGGAATATGATCTGGACGCCATCGCTTTCCTTCTGGATCATAACGGAAAGGTGGCCAATATGGGCAAAACCTGCCCTGCAGGCAATGGAAAAGAAATTGTTTTATACAAAGGCGATGTGGTTTATTTCAACTCCATGCGTCATCCGAGCGGAAAAATCTGGCTGACCGGCGACAACAGAACCGGAGCCGGTGATGGCGACGACGAACAGATTATTGTAAAATTAGATGAGCTCGACGAACGTTACCAAAAGATACTGTTCGTGGTGTCGATCTACCAGGGGCTGACCCACCGGCAGCATTTCGGGATGATTGAAAACGCTTTTATCCGGGCGGTGGATGCGAAAGGGAAAGAAATTACCAAATTCAGTCTTTCCGGTGACGACAGTATGAAAGGCATGTGCTCCATGGTTTTTGCTGAAGCCTACCGCCACAACGGCGACTGGAAATTCCGCGCCATCGGGGAACCGCACCGGACGGATAATTTTATCGATGTGCTGGTGCCGTATACCTATTAGCGGATGGCTCTTGGCGACTGGCAGCCGGCATTGCAGTCGGAATAATTTTAATCTTCAGCTTCAAATACTGAAGAGTGGAAAATCTGCGTCATCTGTAAAATCTGCGTGAGTTATTTTTCAACGCAAAGATTTTTAGCCCATAGCTTTGGCTACTTGCAGTTGGCATAGCAGCTTAAGAGTAAAGATCTGCGTCATCTGCAAATCTGCGTGCGTATTTATTTCAGTGCGATTTTCAGTCCCATTTCGTTTTTCATATACAGCAGGACCTCTGCATTTCCTCTGGCGTCATCTACTGGATGATGGGTATGTGCCGTTTTTCTCAAATGCTTCCATTGGGCAAAAGTGTCTTTTTCCAGTCCGCAGTATAGATCGGCCAGCCTTCGTGATGAAAACCCGAATGGGTTCCGTCCGATAAAATGATGAAAATACCAGCAGATGAACATCCAGTCGAAACCATTGTTATCGCTGATGAAAATCGGCCTTCCTTTGGAATTGTCCTCAATCCAGCCTTCAAATTCCAGCATGACTTCTTTAGGGTCATCAAAAGCCAGGGTTTCCTCTCTTGTGAATCCTGAAACCGCCAATGCATCAGGATTAAAATTTCCGGAGATCGGTTTTAATTTTCCGTAAAAGGTCCTGTCCAGATGTTCATCCACCAGGACCGCTCCGAAACAGACCATCGAAAAATCCCCGGGAATCGGCCCGTCCGATTCAATATCAACAACAATATAGCTCATGTTCTGTGTTTTTAATCTATTTTTTTAACCTGACGAATATATCAAAAAATTGCAATTGAAAATCCTGGATTTATAAAAGTTCAAAAAAACTTCTTTTTCCGATTTTGATTTTTGTTCCTTTCCGCAATTCGATCTCTTCCTGAGGATCGGTTTTTGCAACCGAATCGATCTTTACTCCACTGTTTTCGATCAGCCTTCGGATAAAAGATTTGCTTTCCTTGTCTTTCAGCCGATGGCATAATTCCACCAGGCTTATTGTGTTCTGGGCTGGAAAAAGGGAATCGATGAAGACCGGCTTAAAAGCCTTTTCTTCGGGATTTTTATTCTGAAACTGGCTCGTGAAAAATCGGTCGGCATTCTCTGCTGCTTCCGGATGATGGTACTGCCGGACGATATTTCCGGCAATGAGCTTCTTGATATTCATTGGATTTTCCCCATTGCTGATCCTCTGTTTCAGTTCTTCTTTTTCATCAGGCGAAAAGTCGGTGGTTAGATCAATAAACTCATCGATTAAAGAATCGGGAATGGACATGGTTTTTCCGAACATCTCATTCGGTTCGTCGGTTAATCCGATGGTATTGTTTAGCGATTTGCTCATCTTCTCCGTTCCGTCCAGCCCTTTCAGCAGCGGCATGCACATCACGGTTTGCGCCGGTTTCCCGTGGCTTTCCTGCAGCTGCCTTCCCATGGTGCAGTTGAAGAGCTGATCGGTTCCGCCCATTTCGATATCGCAGCCGATCTGTACCGAATCGAATCCCTGTAAAATCGGGTACATCAGTTCATGCATGGCAATCGGGGTATTTTCGGCGAACCTTTTACTGAAATCGTTCCGGTGCATCAGCCGGGCAACGGTAACTTTAGACATCAGCTGAATAACTTGCGAAAAAGGCAGTGCATCCAGCCAATCGGAATTAAATACAATTTTTGTGTTACCAACGTCAATTATTTTGGAAAGCTGGCTGATATAAGTTTCCGCATTGTGCCGGACTTCCTCAGCAGTCAAAGGCTGGCGGGCTTTGTTTTTCCCGGTAGGATCGCCGATTCTGGCCGTAAAGCTTCCGACCACAATCACGACCTGATGGCCCAGTTCCTGAAACTGTCTTAGCTTTTTCAATACGACGGCGTGTCCCAGATGGAGATCCGGAGCGGTAGGATCGAAGCCCAGCTTGATGATGAGCTTCCTGTTTTCTCTTTCGGCCTGTGCTAATTTTTCTTCCAGACCGTTTTCGGGCAGAATGATTTCTGTGTTTTCTTTTAATGTGCGGATCATTTTTTTTGAATTTTAAGCATGAAAAAACCCGGACGAATGGTCCGGGTTTCTTATTATTTGAGTTTAATTTTTTTTTACTGAAATAAATCTACAGAAGCTTTCCCGAACCATAGGTCGGGTAGTAATAATTGCTGAAAAAAGGCAATCGTAAGATGTTGTTGAGTTGCTTCATTGTTGCAAATATAGAAGTTTTTATTAATTCTGCGAAAAAATGTTCAGGTTATGCGTGCGTCAGCATTAGAATATTTCCTTTGTAAAACTTGGTGCCGTCATACAATTCGGAAAAATGGTGATGGATTTCCGGTGATGGAAGTTCATCTGCTTTTCTCTCCTGAACCGCTGCTTCGGCAATTGAGTAAAGGTCTTTGTTGCCGGATTTCAGATAGTCGAAATGAAAGTTGGCCTGTATGTTTTCATTTGCTAATGCTGAAAAAAAAATTCCATAGATCAGAAACCGGTTAAATGCTTCGGCATCCGTTTTATAACCGAAATTGATGCGGAAATGTTTTTCATAACCGGACAGAATCTGGTGAAATGCCTGCACTTCCGAAGAATCCGAAATTTCATGGAAAACATCGATTCCATGAGTAAACAGCAGGTTTTTGAGTTCTTCCGGCTCAGCATGGCACGCAACATCAAACCATCTGAAAAGATCCTGCAGTTCCTCTTTTGAAAGATGGTCGATATGATCCAGTGCTTTTTTCTTGATCAGTTCCAAGCTTGTCTTTTGATCATCCTTTAAGAAGGGGAGTACATGCTCTTCTTCACGGCAGAGTTTGTTGTACAAATTGATTTTTGCCACAACAGGATTGGTCTTGATGAAATAGAGTCTTTCTGCCATATTGTTATGTGATGCCTTGTTTTTCAGCTAATTCTTTACTAAGATAATGAAAAAAACAGATGTAATAACAGGGTTTTACAATTTCGCAGCTTTTTAATTGTTCAAATCATCTTTACTAATGAGACTGCGGATCAAAATAGGCTTTGAAAGTCAGCGGATCTTCCGGATAATGTTCGGCGGTTTCCAGGTATTCATGGTATTCCTCAGGATGCATTTCCATATAGACCATGACAATGGCCAGATTGATGAACAGGTTTTTATCGACTGATCCAAGCTGTAATGCGTGTTGTAAATAATCCAATGCTTTTTCGTTTTCCCCCATATCCGAATACACCGCTCCGATATTGATCAAAGCAGCAGTATTCTCAGGTTCTGCCGATAAAATATCATCCAGTTCCTGAATCAGCAGATCGTTGATTTCATCCCAGTGGTCTTCATTTTCCCATCGTTTGGCCTGAAGTTTTTTTACGTTTTCCAGTCTTTGGTTTATCGTGTTCATGATTTAAATTATAAAATGTAAACGGCTCAATTTAAAAGTTTCTCCATCTTGATATCTGCCCGCTCATACAGACCCGGTTCGAGCGGGATTTCCCGGAACCCATATTTTTGATAAAGGTGTATGGCGGATTGTAACTTTGTATTGGAATACAGAATCAGCTTTTCTATAGCGTGGTCTTCTGCAAATTTGATGCAATGTTCGAGCAAAGCGGTTCCGATACCGTATCCTTGTGCCTTTCCGGAAACAGCCATTTTGCCGAGTTCGAAAACAGATTCGGTTTTTTTCAGTAAGGAAGCAGTACCCACAATTTCACCCTCCAGTTTTGCGTAAAAAATAAATCCGCCTTTGTCTATAATTTCCTTTTTCGGATCGGATAATGAAATGCGGTCTCCTTCTTCGATCCGGAAATATTTTTCCAGCCATTCATAGTTAAGGATTTTAATGTAATCCTGAAGATTATCGGAAAAGGGGATGATTTTGATAGGATGAGGAAGTTTTATAGAGGTTTCATTTTCCATCGTTTGATCTGAATTTTTTACTTCTTTCAGTCTTTTTGCTGTCATTTTTATAGTCGTGATTTATCTAAACCAGTTGAATTTATTATTTATTAAAACCGGCCAGCTCTTTGATTTCAGGTTTAAAACTTGTTTCCTGGATAGCTTTTGTAATTGAAGCTCTGGCGATTGATAAAGGGTGTTCGGGAAATTCTGTATCATACTTTTCCTGTTCGGATTTGTTCATTGGGGTTCCTTTTTTGAAATCGGGATCATAAGGATCCGCGAACCAGTTTTCTATCTGTTCTCCGAAGGTAACTTCACCCGAAGCCAGCATTTCATTTAAAATCATAGCATCCCTGATTCCGGTAGTGCCTACTTCGGCAGCCTGAATCTTGATAACAAAGCTATAGTTTTCAAAAGGGATAGTCACGGAAGCAATATAGGTCATTCCGCTTTGGGGCTGAGGGATTTTAAAAATAGTTTTTATACTTGGAATGTCATGTACCTTGAGCAGGGAAACTTCTATAATTCCGCCCTTGGATTCTGAAATGGAATTTCTGTAGAAGTTTCTCAGGACATCCAGATTTTTCACTGTCGGAATATTAGGTTGTAGATTGAAAAAGTTCAGCGAGATTAAAGCGCTTTCTTCCGGATTTACCCAAACGATTCTTGATGCGGTTTCTTCTGCTTTATTCCATCCGAAGTTAGGAATAGATACGGAATGGATGGTAATTTTATTTTCTTTTTTCCTGAAAAGATCGAACATATTGATTTTAGTTTTAATGATTTTAATAAAATTGAAATTTGGAGAAAATTGTATTTAAATAATTTAAAAATTCTGATATCTCTCTTTAAAATCAGCACCATTCTCATATTCTGCGGGATTCACAAAAGTAATAACTCCAATATCGGAATTTAACCTTTGCTTGAGATCCTTTAAATAAATTTCAGCTAGTGCAATGGTACCGTCAATCGTCAGGCTGAATATGGTTTTATTATCATTTGTTATATTTACACCAAACATAATTTTGTCGGGATTATCTTGATGCTGATTCCAGTAAAATGTTTGTTGGACATGCTCCGTATCTACAAAGTAATCGATCATTTCTTTATTGCTTTCAAAGTCTTTCTCACTATCCGGTCTAGCGGTGTAATCTAAATTTAATGGTTCGTGTTTCGGCAGGTACAAATTTAAAAGGCTGAATACCTTTTCGGATGACTTTCCGTCAAAATACACCTGGCAGACCATATCCTGTATAAATTCCATGGCACTAATTTAAAATAAAAAACCATTAAGCTGATTCACTTAATGGTTTAAAAATATTTTTATCCAAACGCCCTCTTCAGCAGGCTCTCCACTTTCGGCTCGCTTCCTCTAAAGCTTTTGTACAGCTCCATCGGGTCTTTGGTGCCGCCGGAAGAAAGCAAAATCTTATATTTGGCGGCAATTTCCGGATTGAAGATTCCGTTTTCCTTGAAATACTGGAACGCATCGGCGTCCAGGACTTCCGCCCATTTATAGGAATAATATCCGGCAGAATATCCGCCCTGGAAAATATGTGAAAAACTCGGGCTCATCGCCGTTTCAGGATTGGCAGGGTAGAGTTGGGTCGCTTTCGTATATTCATCTTCAAACTCTTTTATGCTTTTACGCTCCAGATCTCCGACTTTCGTATGGTAATTCATATCCAGTAATCCGAAACCAAGCTGTCTCAGCGTTTGGTAGCCTTCCATGAAATTTTTCGACTGGGCGATTTTTTCTATTTTTTCATCCGGTAAAACTTCTCCGGTTTTATAATGTTTCGCAAACGTTTTCAGGAATTCCGGCTCATAGCAGAAATTTTCCAGGAACTGCGACGGCAACTCCACAAAATCCCATTTCACGGAAGTCCCGGAAAGATTCGGGTATTGTGTATTGGCCAGCATCCCATGCAGTGCATGACCGAATTCATGGAACAGCGTGGTTACTTCCTGGAAAGTCAGTAAGCTTGGCGCATCTTTCGTCGGTTTGCTGAAATTGCAGACAATGGAAATGTGCGGACGTGAATTTTCGCCGTCTTTCCGATACTGGTTTTTATAGCTCGTCATCCAGGCGCCGGCTCTTTTGCCTTTTCGCGGGAAATAATCTACGTACAAAAGAGCTTTGAATGCTTCTGGCTGATTATCATTGGATGAATGGCTTTCCCCTTCCCAAACTTCGTATACTTTTACATCCTCATGATATTTCGGAATGTCATTTCTTTCTTTAAAATTTAATCCGAATAGGGTATGGGCTAAACCAAACACGGCATCCTGCACCTGATTCAATGGAAAGTAAGGTTTCAGTTCTTCATCATTCAAATCATATTTGGCTTTACGGAGCTTTTCCGCGTAAAAAGCGTGATCGTAGGCCTGCATGTCGTCAATCCCATCAGCTTTTGCCAATGCCTTGAGCTCCTCGATTTCTTGGGCGGCGTAAGGTTGTGCTTTGGTTAAAAGTTCATTCAGGAAATCAATTACTTTTGCCGGAGATTTTGCCATCCGTTCCTCTAAAACATACTCCGCATAATTTTTATAACCTAAAAGTTCGGCCTTCTGTTGTTTTAAGGAAAGCAGTTCTTTAATTAAATCCTGATTGTCGAACTCGCCGCCGTTAAAAGATTTTTTACCGTTGGCCAATGCCAGTTCCTTTCTCAGCGCCCGGTTTTCCGCATACGTCATGAATGGGATATAGCTTGGATACTGAAGGGTTACGACCCAGCCTTCCAGATTTCTTTCTTTTGCTTCTTCGGCATATTGCTCCAGAATGGCATCAGGAATTCCTGCCAGGTCTTCTTTACTGGTAATATGTTTGAAGTAATTATTTGTCGAAGCCAGGACATTCTGCCCGAACTGAAGCGACTTCAAAGATAAATCCATACTGATTTTCTTTAATTTTTCTTTGTCTTCTTCATTCAGCAGGGCACCGCTTCTTACAAAACCTTTGTAGGTCTCATTCAGCAACATCTGCTGCTCTTCGTTAAGATTGTATTTTTCCTTTTCGTCGTAAACTTTTTTAATTTTATTAAATAAAGCTTCATTCTGGGAAATTTTTGAAGAATATTCTGTTAAGATCGGAGAAACTTCCTGGGCGATCTGCTGCAGCTCGTCGCTGGTTTCGGCAGAATTCAGATTGAAAAAGATATTGGAAACCACATCCAGCTGCTCACCGGAGTAAGCCAGGGCTTCGATTACGTTTTCAAAGGTTGGCTCCGCAGGATTATTGACGATGGCATCAATCTCTTCCTCCGTTTTTTTAATTAATTCTTTAAATGCAGGAAGGTAATCTTCATTTTTGAGCTGATCAAAGGGTGCCGAATAATAGGGAGTATTAAATTTTTCCGTTAAGATATTCATAGTCTGATTTTAATATTGGTAAATGTAACGATTCCGATGAACCGACAGCGAAAATGCTCAAAAATAATGCCTGATCAGGAAGATGTGACAAAATAGGACGGGATTGCATAATCTTGTCATATGCAAAGCCGCAACATGCAGGAATTGATTACATTTGACAGTATCCGGATCTCATCTTTATCGAAAAATCTAACCTCTAAATACTGTGACTATGAAAACATTTCTAAAAATTATCGGTATCCTGATTCTCTTACTCGCTGTTTACGCTGTAGTTGCCATGCTGGCTTTCGGGAACAATTATCATTATGAAAAATCCATGGTGATCCATGCGCCGAAAGAGAAAGTCTGGCAGCAGGTCAGCTCGATGAAAGCGTTCAATCAGTGGAATCCGTGGATGAAACTGGATCCCGGAATGAAGCTTGTGTATTCGGGAACTGCGGGGCAGATTGGGGATAAATACTGCTGGGACAGCAAAGATGATCATGCGGGAGCAGGCTGTCAGGAAATCAAAGAACTGGTTCCGTACCAAAAGCAAAAAACGGAGATGATTTTTAAAAAACCGTTTGAAGGACAGGCGACGTCCGAAATGATCCTGTCACCCGAAGGAAACGGAACGAAAGTAACATGGACGATGGATACGGAACAGGATCCCATGATGAAAATAATGCGTCCGATGATGGATTATCAGATGGGAAAATCCTATGAAGAAGGATTGAATAACCTGAAAAAACTAACTGAAAAATAAAACGAAAGCCTTGTCGACGGACAAGGCTTTTTTAATTGAATAAATTTTTGATGATAGCATTTACAGTATTTTTTACTCTTGATTTATTATCTTTTATTGCATACTCTGATATTTTTTCTGCTATAATTTCAAGATTAGGATTATCAATCAATTTGGGATTAACTTCTCTCATCATTAGAGATTGATTCAATTTTTCGCTTTTGATGTACAAAAATATATACTGTCTAATGCGACCAAACTTAAAGGTCTGCCAAGATCAATCCACTTTTCAGCTCTTAACCAATTAAAACCAGACATTGCTGCTAAATGTCCCCAACTTAAGGAAATGTTTTCTGTGCGTGATATATTTTCCTCAATCCAGTCCAAACATTTTTCAAAATAAATATAATTAAGAACGCTCAAGCACTCGTTGAGATATTTATTTTCAAGAAGGTCCAGTTGCTCTTTTATGATAGCAAATGCTTCTTCTTTAGTATTCGATTCAGCAATCGTCTTTGCATCCTCAATAAAAGCATCTACAAATTGATAGTCATACATCGTTTTTAGTTATTGCAATATTTGATAACTTCAAAAGTATAAATTATTTAAAAAATATTATCTTTATATGAAAGATTCGATACATGGAGAAGACCGTATTTGAGAAAAACAACATAAGAAATTATGTAAAAGACGTGATTGCCGGAAAAATTGAGAAACTGAAAAATTTTATAGAATTTACCCTTGAAGCAAGCCGTGAAATAAAAAAGACCCCAAAATATGACAGCATCAGAGAGGAAATGCAGGAAGAAATCTATCAGATGCAGCGCCAGCTGGGCGCCTTGCATGACCTCCGAAGGAACATGGCCAAAGTCCTGAATAACTCAACCGATAGGGTTCAGCTGGGTTCGTTGGTGATCACCAATAAAGCCAGGTTTTATATTTCAGTCTCTTTAGGAGAATTTTTCTTTGAAGGTGACCGTTTTTACGCCATTTCCTCCGAAAGCCCGATGGCTCAAAAAATGATGGGCATGAAACCCGGCGATGAATTTACACTTAATAAAATCCATCAGAAGATTGTAGAGGTTTTGTAAAGGAAGAGCCAATGAAAAAGTAAAAAGAGCCAAATAAAAAGAACTAAGTAAAATGTAAAATGTAAAATGTAAAATGTAAAATGTAAAATGTAAAATGTAAAATGTAGTTTTTGATAAACACCCATTACCCATTACTTATTACCCATCATTCAGCTTCCATCAAACATTAAACTTCCTTCATTCCGCTTAGGGCTTTTATCTTTTTTGTAATTTTGTCATATGAATAAAGCAGAAGTTTTAAAAGAAATCATAGAGCAGAGAAGAAGTATTTTCCCGAAAGATTATACAGATCAGGAAATCCCTCAGGAAATCCTGGATGACATTTTACATTCGGCGACGCTGGCTCCCAATCACAAACGAACCAAACCTTGGCGTTTCAAAACCTTTAAAGGAGAAGAAAAGGCTGCGCTTGCTTCGGAAATGCAGGCTATTTACAAAGCGACTCAACCCGAACAATTGTTTTTAGAGAAAAAATACAACGATATCGGCTTCAAGATCAATAAAGCAGATGCCGTGGTTTCCATTGTGGTGAATTTCAGCGGAATGGTCCCTGAGTGGGAAGAGATTGCTGCCGTTTCCATGGCTGTCCAGAATATGTATCTCACCTGCATGGCCAACGGAATCGGCTGCTACTGGAGCTCTCCGAAGCTGGTAGACCACCTGAAAGAATCCCTCACCATCGAAGAAAACCAAAAATGCCTGGGATTGTTTTACTTAGGTAGCCTGGAATAAATAGCCCTGATCGAGCGGCCTGTCTGAGCTCTTTTTCTTTGCAGAAGAAAAAAGCGAGTAGTGAGAGCAGGTTCCCGGCTCCTGAAATAAATAGCCCGAATTTATAAAACTTTTTATCCGGGTGTTTTTACTTTGAACTTTTTTATTATCTTTGCACTCTTAAATATTTAACTGGGACGAGTTCCCGTAAAATTCAAACATTATGTCAGTAAAAATCAGATTACAAAGACACGGATCTAAAGGAAGACCTTTTTTCCACATCGTGGTTGCCGATTCCAGAGCTAGAAGAGATGGTAAATTCATCGAGAAATTAGGAACATACAACCCAATTACAAACCCTGCAACTATCGATTTGAACGTTGATTCTGCTGTAAAGTGGTTAAACAACGGTGCTCAGCCAACTGATACTGCAAGAGCTATTCTTTCTTACAAAGGAGCCCTTTACAAAAAACACTTACAAGGTGGTGTGGCTAAAGGAGCTTTTGACGAAGCTGAAGCTGAAAAAAGATTTGCTGCCTGGGTAGAAGCTAAAGATGCTAAAGTACAAGGTAAAGTAGAAGGTTTGGCAACGGCTAAATCGGATGCTAAAAAAGCGGCTTTGGATGCTGAAACTAAAGTAAACGAAGCAAGAGTTGCTGCTGCTGCACAAGCTGAAGCCGATGCTAAAGCTGCTGAAGAGGCTGCAAACGCACCTGCTGAAGAAACTACGGAAGGAGAAGCTGCTGCTGAATCTACAGAAGAAAACACGGAAGCTTAAGAAAAATCCCGTATGCGTAAAGAAGATTGCTATTTGTTAGGGAAAATCACACGCAGACACGGACTTGCGGGAAACGTTATCCTTAAGCTGGATACCGACCAACCCGAGCTTTACAATAAACTGGAATCAATATTCGTTGAAATCAACGGATTATTGGTTCCTTTTTTTATTGCCAGATCCTCATGGAGCAAACTGGATGCTCTGAATATTGCTTTCAAAAACTCCACGGAAGCATTGGTAGACCAGTCTTTAGGAAAAGACGTGTATCTGCCATTATCTACGTTACCGAAATTATCCGGCAAGCAATTTTACTATCACGAAATTATCGGGTACAGTATTTTCGATGAAAACGACAACGATTGTGGTGTGATCCGATCGGTCAACGATCAGACGGCGCAGGTCTATTTCGTTACGAATCTTGACGGAAAAGAAGTCGTGATCCCGATGATCAAAGACTGGATCATTGAGGTGAACCGTGAAGAACGCTTCATCAAAATGCAACTTCCTGAAGGGCTGATCGATGTGTTTCTCGTTCCGTCCAAGAAAGACGAATAATTTTGCCATAGGCTTAGCTTAATTTCTCTCCCAGATTTTCGATCTGTTCATACATTTTATTGAAAAATATTTTCCAGTCCCTGTTTCCGGAAGTATTCATCGATTTTGAGTTTTTAATCTGATGCTCAAAATAATTCTGCGTTTCGCGGCAGGTTTTCTCATCATCAATCAAAATATACCCGAACATATTGGTCGGGATCGCAAACAGCGACTGTTGCGGATGGTGAAAAAAAATATCATTCGAGAGGTGCATCAGTTCATTTTCGTATAACTGGAACTTCCGGTTGTTTTCCGTCTTCCCTTCAATATATTCTATCAGTTCCGTTAGTTCCTGAATAATAATCCGGGCTTCATTCTTTTTCAGCAAGCCGGTTTCGGAATAAAACAGAACCTGCTGCAAAATACTGGAAACCGTACGGTCGTTCCACAATTCAACTACCTTTTGCTCTTCATATTTTTTCTTCAGTTCCTTGGTATCCGGTTCGAAATCAGGCGGTGCAAACTTCAGGAACGGAATGAAAACCTGTTTCTCATTCAGGAGGTTCATCCAGACATAAATTTTAAATTTTGAAAGTAGCGTATCCGACAATGTATAAAAAAACGGGATGTCCTTCGCCGAATAGTAGATCGTCATTTCATCCGAAAGCGGCAGGTCCTCAAAAATGCTGAGGTTATGCCTGAAAAACGACTGCAAATCACCCGTTTCGGTGACAGCTGTTGTTTTCTGCGCCAGAATCCGATGATCCGACGTTATAAACTGGTCTAATGAAATCCTGTAATACCTTGCCAGTTCCAGGGCTTCTTCAAAGCTGAATTTCGCTTTCAGCGAAGTCCTGCGGTGGGCGGCATCATAACTGATGTTGAGGATATTGGCAATCTCGTCGTTCAAAGACCGGCCTCCGATTTTACGGCGGATCTGCCTGAGTAAAAGTTCCTGATGCATGTTTGCGATTTTCACAAATGTAGACATTTATTTTAATTTTTTTCCGCATTTGATCTGGTGTCTTTCAACGGTAATTTTGAATCATTATTTTAAATAATCGTCATGAAAAAAATATTCTTTTACCTGGGAAACGCACTGATGCTGAGCAGCTGTGCAACATTTGATAAAGATAAACTTACTGATAATCATTGAGAGAGGGATGGTTTGAATTTCATCAACGGAACCTACACCAATTTCCCTTCTTCCGGTGGTGGCTTTTATGTAAGGAAACTGACCGATGTCTTTGACAGGAATACCCAAATGTTTAATTTCAAAGAAAAGCATGAAAACAAGGATTTTAAAATTGAACTAAAAGCAGTTGGTAAAAAAAGATTGAATCTAAAAATATATGATGCGGGAAATTTACGGACTGATAAGGATTTAAGAGTAGCCTTAAAGAAAGATGGATTTGTTTACCTGAAAGAAAAAAGGTTTATGCTTGATGGAATTCCATTGGTTTTTGGAGGGTGGAATATTCAAAAATCACGCTTTGCGCCGGATGGAAACAATAATCTGAAAGTCCAATCGAATTATTTTTTCTGTAATGGTATACTGGTGGTGATGAGTGACTGGAAGACCTCTTATTATGACTTAACCTTTAAAAAGCAGAATCCATGAAAAAGTTACCCTATATCCTGATTGCAGCCCGATTTATTCTGGCTCCCGTTATTCTTTTATCGGCTTATGGCAAAGACGAAAGATCGTCGTTTTTAATTTTAAGTTTAATGTATTTCGGATTATTAACCGATATTTTCGACGGAATCATTGCCCGGAAAACAGGTGTTTCTTCTGAAAAATTAAGAAGGCTGGACAGCCAGACCGACCTTGTTTTCTGGCTTTCCCTGGGTGTGGCGGCTTACCTGATAAACCCGGAACTTATAAAATCCGAATGGAAAGGGATTGCTTTACTGCTTACCATGGAAGCACTCTGCTACATCATCAGCTGGTTCAGATTCGGAAAGGAAACCTGCACCCATGCGTGGTTCTCAAAACTTTGGGGATTAAGCTTAGTGTTGGTACTTACTTTTTTAATAGGTTTCCGAAAGACAGGCTGGGCATTTGATCTCACGGTTATTCTCGGCTTTGTTTCTCATGTTGATGTGATCCTGATTATTATATTGCTCCCGAAATGGCAGTATGATGTACCGAGCTGTTACCATGCCTGGAGGATCCGGAAAGGCAAGCATGTTAAGAAGACGGTTTTATTTAATTAAATCTCATTTAAAATAATAATGGATTCTATTGATTGGCTGTTGGTTTGTATGAAAGCAGGTTGGAGCAATGATGCATTATTTTTTATGAAAGAAAATTAAACGATGAGAATTATTTAAGTCTTAAAACGTTTTTTGTACCTTTGCGGACATTAATTTTTACACAAAAATTTTAATCAACAAATGAAAAAGCAGACCATTAAGGAAATCCTACAGGATTACAAGAAAGTATTACATCATGACATTACGGTTTACGGCTGGGTAAGAACGTTCCGTGCAAATCGCTTCATTGCGCTTAATGATGGTTCTACGATTAATAATTTGCAGATTGTTGTTGATTTCGAAAATTTCGATGAAGAGATTATTAATAAAATCAGTACGGCTGCTTCTCTGAAGATCGTAGGTGAAGTGGTGGAAAGCCAGGGAGCAGGGCAGGCCGTTGAAATCGTAGCAAAGAAAATTACCATTTTAGGGGATAACTTTACGGAGGAAAGAGACAAAACGATTCTTCAGCCTAAAAAACATTCACTGGAAACCCTGAGAGACCAGGCTCACCTGAGATTCAGGACGAATTTATTCGGAGCGGTTTTCAGAGTGCGTCATGCGGTGAGCTTTGCCGTTCACTCGTTCTTTAACCAGAACCAGTTTTTTTACATCAACACGCCGGTAATTACCGGGGCTGATGCCGAAGGGGCGGGTGAGATGTTCGGGGTAACGAACTTTGATCTTAACGCCATCCCGAGAGATGAGCAGGGAGACATCGATTTTGCTCAGGATTTCTTCGGAAGAAAAACCAACTTAACGGTTTCCGGACAGCTGGAAGGAGAAACGGCAGCCATGGGATTGGGAAGGATTTATACCTTCGGACCTACGTTCCGTGCAGAAAACTCCAATACAACGAGACACCTTGCCGAATTCTGGATGATTGAGCCGGAAGTGGCTTTCAATAACCTGGAAGACAACATCGACCTGGCGGAAGATTTCCTGAAATATGTAATCCAGTATGTTTTGGATAACTGCAAAGACGATCTTGATTTCTTAGACAAGCGTTTTGCGGAAGAGCAGAAGTCCAAGCCTGAAAAGGAAAGAGCAAAAGAAGGGCTGATCGAAAAGCTTGAGAATGTAGTGGCTAAGAGATTCAAGAGGGTTTCTTACACGGAAGCGATTGAGATCTTATTGAATTCAAAAGAGAATAAAAAAGGAAAATTCCAGTATCCGGTTGAAAATTGGGGAACTGATCTTCAGTCTGAGCACGAAAGATACCTGGTGGAAAAACACTTTGAAAGCCCGGTGGTGCTGTTCGACTATCCGAAAGAGATCAAAGCATTCTACATGAAGCTGAACGACGACAACAAGACTGTTGCGGCGATGGATGTTCTTTTCCCTGGGATCGGTGAGATCATCGGAGGTTCCGAACGGGAAGCCCGACTGGATGTATTAAAGCAGAAAATGGCGGAAATGCACGTTGACGAGCATGAGCTTTGGTGGTATCTGGATACGCGTAAATTCGGTTCCGTACCGCATGCCGGATTTGGATTGGGTCTGGAAAGACTGGTTCTTTTCGTAACGGGAATGACGAACATCAGGGATGTAATCCCTTTCCCGAGAACGCCGAAAAATGCAGAATTCTAAAAAGATTATTGGTATATATCAAAATCCTTCCGGTTTTCCGGAAGGATTTTTTTATTAACTTTACTAAAAATTTAGAAATGGGTACCATTACGATACATACGGAAAACGAAAGCCAGATCAATCTTCTGAAAGCCCTTCTGGAAGAATTGAACATCAGTTTTGAGATCAATAAAGAAGAACATCTTACGGACTGGCAGAGAAAAAAACTGCTGGAAGGCATCGCCCAGGCAGACCGCGGAGATTTTGTTACTGAGGATGGAGTTAAAGAAAGACTGGACCGATGTTTCAAATAAAATGGACAAGAAAAGCACTGAATTCTTTTGCTGATACCTTAAAGTATTGGAATGCTTATAATTCTTCCGAAAAATATTCGAAAAAATTAAGAAAAAAGGTTGAAAAGAATCAGAAACAGGTCGCCAAAAATCCGGACATAGGTTCAGGTTCCGAGATTGAAGGCATACGATTTATTTCAATTGATAAAAACTTTTCGCTTGGTTACAGACTCAATAAAGATGTGGTAGAAATTCTCGCCTTCTGGGATACCCGGAGAAATCCTGAAAATCTGGATGTGTAAAGGATCAGGCTTATTCCTTTCCTGTATTTCCCGTTTTGTCATTCCAGCCGTTATTTTAAATATAAAAACAAAAAAGCCCTGATAGTCATGCTTCAGGGCTTTTTCTGTTTATTTTAAATAGCTTATTATGTGGCATTGAATACAAAAATCGTGCTAAAACCTATTTTTGTCAAAATATTTTATTAAATTCGTAGAATATGTTATGTTAAAACACCATTCAGTAATATGCTAAAACAACACTTACAACTCAAATTAGGGCAAAAGCTGGCACCCCAGCAAATCCAGCTGATGAAGCTGATCCAGCTCCATACTTTGGAATTTGAGGAGGAACTTGAGAGAGAATTAGAAGAAAACCCGGCATTGGAAATTGCAAAAGAAGATTCTAAGGAAGATGAATATGCTACCCTTGAAGATTCATACGAAACTGAAGGAACAGAAAGTATTGAAACGGATTTCGATGTAGACCAGTATCTCTATGACGACGAACCAAGCTATAAAACCGCATCCAGCAATTATTCTTCAGATGATGAGGAATTCGATAATGAAAGCCTTTTAACGGAAGGACAGTCGTTGTATGATTACCTGCTGGAGCAGATCCACCTGGTAAACATCAGTGAAGAAGACGAAAAAATTGCGGAGTATATTATCGGGAACCTTGATACTGACGGTTATTTAAGAAGAGAAATAAAATCGCTTGTTGATGATCTGGCATTTTCCCAGGGAATTTATACAACGAAGGAAAATGTAGAAGATATTCTTGAAAACTATGTTCAAAAGCTTGATCCACCGGGGGTAGGCGCAAGAGGCCTTCAGGAATGCCTTTTGTTACAGATCGAGAAAAAAGTAAGTTCCGACAAGGCCGTTTCTCTGGCCGCCAATATTTTACGATATCAGTTTGATGCCTTAACCAATAAGCATTACAATAAAATCATTCAGAAATACGATATTGAGGAACAAGACCTGCGGGATGCTTTGGACGAAATTTCAAAACTATCCCCGAAAGTCGGTGGCAACTTCGATACCCAGACCATTACCATCAATCAGGAGATTATTCCGGATTTTGTCATCCAGGTAAAAGACGGACTCGTAATCCCGATGCTGAACAGCAAAAATGCTCCGACACTAAGGGTATCGGAGGAGTACAAAGATATTTTATCCACCTATTCGCACGATAAAAACTCTTCGGAACATAAGCAGGCGGCTTTATTTATCAAGCAGAAACTGGATGCGGCAAAGTGGTATATTGATGCGATTAACCAACGCCAGAATACCTTATTGCAGACAATAACGGCGATTGTAAAATTCCAGAAAGATTATTTCCTTACCGGTGATGAAAAATCATTAAGGCCGATGATTCTGAAAGATGTGGCCGATATTACCGGATTTGATATTTCGACGATTTCCAGGGTAGTAAAAAGCAAATACGCCGATACGCCGAACGGAATTATTTATCTGAAAGACCTGTTCTCGGACAGTCTGACGAATGACGACGGAGAGGAAGTTTCTACAAAAGAGATCAAGACCCACCTTCAGGAAGTCATCAGCAAAGAAAATAAGAGAAAGCCGCTGACAGATGATGCCTTGGTAGTGATCCTGAAAGAACAGGGCTACAACATTGCCAGAAGGACTATCGCCAAATACCGCGAACAGCTGAACATTCCGGTAGCGAGACTAAGAAAAGAACTTTAAATATAACAAAAAAGCATTTCAATTTGAAATGCTTTTTTATTTTCTTATGCTTTTATGTTTTCCAGACCCAGTTCTTTGATCGAAACTTCCCGCATTTCCACTTTCCGGATTTTCCCGGAAATCGTCATCGGGAATTCATCCACAAATTTCCAGTATTTAGGGACTTTGTAATGGGCGATCTTTCCGTTGCAGTAGTCCAGCAGTTCTTTTTCGGTAACATCAAAGCCTTTTCTTACTTTTACCCAGGCCATCACGTCCTCTCCGAACTTTTCACTCGGCACCCCGATGATCTGAACATCTAAAATATTCGGATAGGTATACAGAAAATCCTCGATTTCTTTCGGTGAAATGTTTTCCCCGCCGCGAATAATCAGGTCTTTTATTCTTCCGGAAATGGTAATATACCCTTCTTCATCCATTACCGCCAGGTCTCCGGTATGCATCCAGCGTCCGTCATCAATTACTTTCCGGGTATTTTCAGGATCGTTCCAGTATTTCAGCATCACCGAATATCCCCGGGTGCAGAGTTCGCCGTCCTCTCCGCGGTTAACGATTTTTCCGTCCTTATCAACAATTTTTATTTCCAAATGATTCTGAACGGTTCCTACGGTGTTTACCTGTTTTTCAAAAGGGGTCCCGATCAGCGTCTGGGTAGATACCGGCGAGGTTTCCGTCATCCCGTAGCAGATGCTCATTTCTTTAATATTCATCAGGCTTTCTACCTTTTTCATAATTTCCGGAGGGCAAACGGAGCCGGCCATCACACCGGTCCTTAAATTGGAAAAATTGAAAGTATCGAAATCTTTTACCGCCAGCTCGGCGATGAACATAGTAGGAACGCCGTACAAAGACGTACATTTTTCATCTGAAACGGCCCGGAGCGTGATTTCAGGATCAAAGCTGTCGTTCGGGATTACCATACAGGCGCCGTGAGTCGTACAGCAGATATTCCCGATGACCATTCCGAAGCAATGGTAAAACGGAACCGGAATGCAGACCCGGTCTTTTTCGCTGTATTTCAGACGGATACCTATAAAATAGCCGTTGTTTAAAATATTATGATGGGAAAGCGTCACACCTTTTGGAAAACCTGTCGTTCCGGAAGTGTACTGAATATTTACCGGATCGTCGAACTGCACATGCTCTTCAAAACTATGCAGGGTATCGTCGGAAATTTCCTGCCCTTTATTCAGGAAGTCTTCCCAGTTGTCATCAAAGAAAATTTCAGATTTCAGAGTGGTGCAGAACTCCCGGGCATCCGCGATCATTTTTTTATAATCGCTGGATTTAAATGCCAATGACGAAAAAAGATGGGAGATTTCCGATTGGTTAATCACAAAAATCAGTTCACTGGTTCTGTATGCCGGATTGATGTTTACTAAAATAACCCCTATTCTGGCGGTCGCATATTGCAGCAAGACCCATTCATACCGGTTGGCCGACCAGATCCCGATACGGTCGCCGGCTTTGGCGCCGAGGAAAATTAAGGCTTTGGCTACTGCCGTGGTCTGATTATAGAATTCCTGATAAGTTGCCCGGTAATTTTGGTGTACACACACCAATGCTTCCTGATGCGGGAATTTTTCAACGGTGCGCTTAAAATTATTTCCGATCGTTTCGCCTAATAAAGGAATATCGGAAGCCCCGTGAACATAAGATAATTGCATAGAATAAAAGATTTGGTGAAATAAAATTAACAATAAAATCTTATATTCCTGCTGTGCCTTCTAAATTTCCTGTGAATCGATCTCTCTGAGCTGCGTCAGGTTGCGGTCGAGTTTTTTAATGATAATCCCATATACGACCCTGTAGTAGAGCCAGACCATCAGTACCGTAAAAGCAGTGCTGATCACTGTTCCGGCAATAAAACCTATCAGTGTGGAATTGGTGATCTCTATATTCTGGGTGTTCAGGATGTAAACGATGAATACCGTAAAAATAGAAGTAAACGTAACCAATAAGGCAATATTAATTAAAATAAAAGCATTGACCGTTTTTTTGAACTGAATGATTTTAAGGATAAATTTTTTCAGGTTTTCTTCTACCTTAATGCCTTTGTAGTTCAGGTAAAAACGGTAGACAAAATAGGCCGTCACCAGAAGGCTTAATGTTTTCAGTGCAAGATAGATATTATCGAATGTAACTTTAAGCTCAGAGGTTTTCTGTACACCCAGCCTGTCGAGAATATTGAGGAAAGAATTTGCTTCTTTTCCCTGTATGATGTAGAAAAGTCCGATCAGGGTAAAGAACAGGAATTCCGCTGCACTGATCCAGAAAATATACTTTACATAATTCCGTGACTTTTTGTTGAGCATCTGAAGGATTTCATTGCTGCCGTATTTCTGCTGAACAGGTTGTTCCTGCCACGTTTTCTTAAAACTATCTAGATCGAATTCAGGCATATTTCTCCATCTGTTCTTTAAGGGTTTTCTTTAATCTGTTCATTTTCACACGCGCATTCACTTCGGTGATCCCGAGGTTTTCTGCAATATCCTTGTAAGGCAGATCATCCAGGTACATCATGACGATCGCCCGCTCCACATTGGGCAATGTCTTGATGACGGTGTATAAAAGGGATACCTGTTGCTGCTTTTCGTCATCATCTTCGATAAAATCGGCATGATTGATGTCCAGCTCGTTGGTAGGCAGACTCTTGCTTTTCTTTCTGAAAAGGGTAATGGCCGTATTCAGGGCCACCCGGTACATCCACGTCGAAATCTTGGAATTCCCTTTAAAAGAATCGTAGCTGCGCCACAGCTGTAAAACGATTTCCTGAAAAAGATCCTCTTCATCTTCCAAGGAATTCGTATAAAGCCGCGAAACCTTGATAATCAGGCCCTGATTATCCTTGATAAGCTGCGCAAATTCTTTTTCCTTTGAAGCCAATGCAGATGTAATAATGGTTGCACGAAGATAATAATAATGTGGGAATTGTGAAGGGTGGGAATCATAAATTATCAGTTATACATTATCAGTGATTTTTTAAGATCCATAACTTATAACTTTCAACTCATAACTAATTTGTATCTTTGCAGCCACGAGAAAATCGGCCTGTTGATTCTTATTTCGGTAAGGGTAGGAAAGTCCGGACACCGTAGAGCAGCAAAGCGGATAACATCCGTCACCCGTGAGGGTAGGACCAGTGCAACAGAAAGAATGTACAGTTCGGCTGTAGTGAAACCAGGTAAACTCTTTGTGGTGCAATGATAAGTATATCGGTTCTTTTCAGCAATGAAAATAGGGGCGGCTCGCTCTGAAAGCCGAGGGGTAATCAGCTCAAGTGATGCAGCAATGTATCACGCAGATAAATAATAGGCATCCTGTTCCTGTAACGGGATACAAAATCCGGCTTATAGATTTTCTCGTGGTTTCTTTGAAGTTTTTAAGGATAAAATAAAAAATGCGGAACTGAATTCCGCATTTTCTATTTGTTGTTCATTTATAGGTAAGACCACTAGCAATATATCGATAGAAACTTCCAGCCTCCGGCTTCCCTCTTCCAGCCTTTTTACTTTCAGCTAAAAATAATAAGTCTTATTCACTCTCCAGAATTCTTTTCGATTCTTCCAGGCTTTGCTTTTCTTCTTCCGAAAGTTCAGGGTATTTCAGGTTCATCTTTTCAAGGGCGTCAATAATGATCTGGATGGCGGCAATCCTTGCAAACCATTTATTGTCTGCAGGAAGCACATACCAGGGTGCATCATCTTTGGCGGTTTCGTTGATGGCAGTCTCGTAGCATTCCATATATGTATCGAAAAGGGTACGTTCCGGAAGATCGGCAGAGGAAAACTTCCAGTTTTTATCCGGTTCATTAATCCGGTCCAGAAGCCTTTTTTTCTGTTCGTCTTTGGATACATGCAGGAATATTTTGACGATGGTGGTTCCGTTCTGTGCCAGGTGCTTTTCAAAATTCCTGATGCTCTCATACCGGTTTTCCCAGAACTTTTTATCAAAATCTTTTACGGATTTCCAGGTTTTTTCGCTTAAATTATATTCGGGATGTACTTTGCAGACCAGCACGCTTTCATAATGCGAACGGTTGAAAATCCCGATCATTCCTTTTTGGGGAAGTGCAAGATAATGCCTCCACAAAAAATCATGCGCGTATTCTCTGGAGCTTGGCGTTTTGAAGCTCGTCACGTTGCAGCCTTGAGGATTCACTCCGCCGAATACATGTTCGATCATGCTGTCTTTTCCCGCGGCATCCATCGCCTGCAGCACAACAAGAAGTGACTGGCTTCCATCGGAATAGAGCCGTTCCTGAAGTTCACGAAGCTTTTCTTTTTCCTTGATCAGTATTTGTGCGCCTTCTTCTTTGGTCAGTTCTCCTTTGTATGCCGTTGCTGCTTTTTTAATCGAAAATTTTCCTTTGATTAAAAAGTCATCTGAAAAATTGGTGTTCATATTTATTTAAGATTAATGTGTACTGGAAATCATGCTAAAAGGCTGGAAGAAGAAAGCTGGATGCCGGAAGTTTCTCTCTCCATATCACAACAGGCAGCCTTCAATATCAAATGATCTTTTTAAGGCCAATGCTATTTTAAATTCATGATCTCTCCAGCTTCCATCCTCCGGCATCCGGTTTCTCTTACCTAAATATACAAAAAAACCGCCTCTTTTTGAGACGGTTTCTTTATCTGTAGTAGAAATGTATTATTTCGCAGCAGTTTTAGCGGCCTTTTTTGCAGCTTTAGCAGCAGCCTTCGCTTCAGCTTTGTCAGCCTTCGCCTTCGCTTTAACCTCTTCAGGCGTCAATGGCTTAGGTTCAGGAGCGTTCGGATCTACGTTTCCTTTGATGTAGATTACGCTTCTGCTGTTCACCGGGTCATTGGAGAATACTTCAATCATTTTATTGAAACCACCGTTGATCGCTGTATTGTATCCTACCTTAATTTTAGCGGATTTTCCCGGCATGATAGGATCCTGGCTGAATTCAGGTGTGGTACATCCGCAAGATGCTTTTACGTTTGAAAGGATTAGAGGCTTATCACCGGTATTGGTTACGGTGAAAAATCTGATACCGTCTGAACTGGGTTTTACCGTCCCGTAGTCGAAGGTAGTTTTGTCAAACGTAATCGTTTGTGCAGATGCAAGAGCGAATGTTCCGAATAATGCAATTCCTGCGATTAATTTTTTCATATTCTTGAATGTTAAATATGTTGTTAGATAAATTTCGGGAACAAAGTTAAAAATTATTTTAATTCATACTTAAAATTTTTTTTCTTTAGACTATTTTTGCAAATTGTAAAGTAAAGAAACAGAATTTATGCAGATTTCAGAAAAGTACAATCCACAGGAAACAGAACAAAAGTGGTACAATTACTGGTTGGAAAACAAATACTTCCATTCAGAGCCGAATGATAAGCCGCCGTACACTGTTGTAATTCCTCCGCCAAACGTAACGGGGATTTTGCACATGGGGCACATGCTTAACAATACCATTCAGGATGTTCTGGTCCGCCGTGCGAGAATGCAGGGCTTCAATGCCTGCTGGGTGCCGGGAACCGATCACGCTTCCATTGCTACGGAAGCGAAAGTCGTTGCCAAACTGAAATCCGAAGGAGTCAGCAAGTCTGATATTACCCGCGAAGAATTCCTGAAGCATGCCTGGGAGTGGACCGATAAATACGGCGGAACCATCCTGGAGCAGCTGAAAAAGCTGGGATGTTCCTGCGATTGGGACAGAACCCGTTTTACTATGGAGCCGAAGCTTTCCCAGCAGGTGATCAAATCTTTTGTTGATCTGTATAACAAAGGCCTGATCTACCGCGGATACCGTATGGTAAACTGGGACCCTGAAGCCAAAACCAACATTTCCGATGAAGAAGTTATCTTCAAGGAACAGAACGGAAAATTATACTTCCTTAAATATGCCGTTGAAGATTCGGAAGAATTCCTTTCGGTAGCCACCACCCGTCCTGAAACCATTTTCGGGGATACGGCGATCTGTATCAACCCGAATGACGAAAGATATGCTCATCTGAAAGGAAAAAAAGTAATTGTACCGATTGTAAACAGGGTCATTCCGTTGATCGAAGACGACTATGTGGATATCGAATTCGGAACGGGAGCTTTGAAGATCACACCGGCGCACGACGTAAATGACTATGAAATCGGGCAGAAGCATAATCTGCCGATGATTGATGCGCTGGACAACGACGGAAACCTGAATGATCACGGATTGCATTACGCCGGGAAAAACAGGTTCGACGTAAGAAAGCAGATTGCAAAAGAACTGGAAGAAAAAGATCTTTTGCTGAAAGCGGAAGACTATGTAAATAAAGTCGGAACCTCCGAAAGAACCGGTGCGGTAATCGAGCCTAAAGTTTCGGTTCAGTGGTTCCTGAAAATGTCTGAGATTGCAAAGCCGGCTCTGGATGTGGTAATGGATGATGAGGTGAAATTCTATCCTGAGAAGTTTAAGAATACCTATAAATACTGGATGGAAAACATCCGCGACTGGAATATTTCCCGCCAGCTTTGGTGGGGACAGCAGATTCCTGCTTACTATTACGGAGACGGCGAAAACGATTTCGTAGTAGCAGAAACCATCGAAGAAGCATTGGAACTGGCCAGGCAAAAAACAGGTAATGATCAACTGACTGCCGGAAACCTGAAACAGGATGAAGATGCTTTGGATACCTGGTTCTCTTCATGGCTGTGGCCGATGTCGGTTTTCGACGGACTTCTTGATCCTGAAAATAAAGACATCAATTATTATTACCCGACATCTGATCTGGTAACCGGTCCGGATATTATCTTCTTCTGGGTAGCCCGGATGATCATGGCCGGCCTGGAATACCGGAAAGAAGTTCCGTTCAAAAATGTGTATTTCACAGGAATCGTAAGGGATAAGCAAAGAAGAAAGATGTCCAAATCTTTAGGAAATTCTCCTGATCCGCTGGAACTGATGGATAAATACGGAGCCGATGGCGTTCGCGTAGGGATTTTATTAAGTTCGGCAGCCGGAAATGATCTTCTTTTTGATGAAGACCTGATGTTGCAGGGAAGAAATTTCATGACGAAAATCTGGAATGCCTTCCGTCTGATCAACATGTGGAACCATGAAGACAAACCGGCAAATGATACGGAAAAACAGACCATCGAATGGTTTGAAAACAAATTAATCAAAACAATTGCTGAGATTGATGATCAGTTTGAGAAATTCAGAATCTCCGACGCGTTGCATCTGATCTATAAATTGATTTGGGATGATTTCTGCGGTTCGTACCTGGAAGCCATCAAACCGAATTACGGCGAAGGAATTTCCAAAGAAGTTTATCATAAAACAATAGAACTTTTCGAAGAACTGATGAAACTGCTTCATCCGTTTATGCCTTTCTTAACGGAGGAACTATGGCAGACAATTTCTGAGAGAAGCATGGAAGAAGCCCTGATGATTGCCCAGCAGAAAAAGGCAGGAGCATTTGATGAGACAATCATTAGAAACTTCGAAACGGCATCGGAACTGATTTCCGGAGTAAGAAACTACCGTCAGACCAAAGGGATTTCCCCAAGAGAAACGGCAGAAATTTATACGAATGCAACAGAATTCGCTAATGAAGCTGTTATCCGTAAACTGGCCAACGTTTCAGAAATCCACTTCGGAACGAAGACCGATAAGCCAAGCTTTACCTTCCTGGTAGGTGCAACGGAGATTTCAATTCCGCTGAGTGAAAACCTAGATCTGGAAGAAGAAAAGAAAAAGACCGAAGAAGAAGTGAAGTATCTGAAAGGCTTCCTGATTTCCGTAGACAAAAAGCTGTCCAACGAAAAGTTTGTAGCGAATGCCAAGCCGGAAATTGTAGAGGTAGAACGTAAAAAACAGAAAGATGCGATGGATAAAATCGCGATTCTGGAAGAAAAGCTGAAAAGCCTTTAATTTAAAATAATAAAAGATCGATGGAAGACAATAGAGGCATTGTTACGTTGGATAGTGATACCATAGCTTCCAATCCGGGAAGCGTACGGATCATGCCGTTCGTGCTGATGAGGTACATGCACAAATCCGTTTTGCTGCTGATTCCTCTATTGGCTTCATTGGTCATTGCTTTTGAGGTTTCCCTGCTGTGGGGCGGATTATCTTCGGTCATCTTTTTTGTGATCAATTATTTGTACTGGAGAAGAAAAAGGGAGCATTTTGCCTACGGAGATTCCAACGGCGGAATTGTGGTTTCGGAAAATCCTAAGCTGATTGCAGTGACTACAGACCTTACCAAAGGGATTACCGGAAATTATCCGGTGGTGAAAATTGTGCCTTACAAAGGGAAAGGCAAGCTGAATGACAGAATCGGAACAGTGTGCCTTTACCAGGGTACCTCGGTATGCACCCCGCACTGGGGCGATTTTTTTCCGGTTCCAGTAGAATATGTCAACAGCAACAAAGCCGAATTAAACGCTGTTTTGCGTTCCTATTCCGAAGAAAGCTGGGAAGTGCTGGAAACCAGGATCAGGCAGATTGGCCAGCCTTACACGGAAGGCCTGTTTAAAATTTCTGCGGAAAACAGCAGCTGGTAAGGTCTTTCCGGCCTATTTTATCTAAAAATCCATTGCTCCGGAGCACAAGAATAATGATAATTAAATGAAACATATAGAAAACATAAAAAAACTATTTTCCAGAAACTTCGTTGAAAATCCTTTGCTGGAAAGCTTCGAAGTCGGGAAAATTTATCTGTCCAGCGGAAAGCTTGTGGCCTGTGATCCCGTAATCACCAGCGATATGAATCCGTTTACCGTAAAATTTCCGAAAGGGGATTTTTCTGTTTTGCTTCATAAGGAACGCGAAAGCAATTGTGTGGCCTATGCCGAAATTATTTTCAGCAATGCGGAGGTAGCAGACTGGAAACTGGCCGTAACGGAAGGACAGCAGATAAAAGATCTTGAGGAAGGGGAAATATTCGGGTACCCGGTGGAAAGCGGAATGGGATGCTTCATGGATGCCGATACGCAGAATTCCCTGAATGACCTGGAGCAGCGGCTGTACCGTGGTAAAGGCGCAGACTTTATGGGAATTTACGAAGAATTTTTTCATGAGTATTTTTTCGATGAGAACGGAGCCATCGACCAGTTTGCTTTTTTAAAACCGTCAGAACAGCATCCTGGAACCATTTTTGCCTTTGAAACAGGATATGGTGAGGGTTTTTATGCAAGTTATATTGCTTATGATAAAAACGGCGCACCGGTAAAGATCGTTACTGAGTTTATCGAAATTAGTTAATTAACGTTAATTGTTTTTGAAACACAGCGGCGAGATAATAAATTTGTCCGAATCATAGAATAATAAAAAGCTAATCAAAACTCAATGAATTTTTCCTCAGAACAGCCGAAGATCATCGTTGTAGGAAGCTCCTCGATAGACCTTGTTTTAGAAACGGAAAGAGTTCCCTGCCAGAACGAAACCGTAATTGCCTATAATTCCGAAAGCTATTTTGGGGGAAAAGGGGCCAACCAGGCAGTCGGTGCTGCCAGGCTGGGAGCCAGCGTCTACTTTGTAGGCTGTGTCGGGATGGACCCTCTTGGCCAGCAGATCATGAGGAATATGGTAAATGAAGGCGTCAACGTGGGCTTTGTTTTCGAAACTGATCAGGAAGCGACAGGAACGGCTTATGTAACAACCTCGGAAGGAAGTTCTGCAATCGTTGTTGTTCCTGCGGCCAACAATTATTTGAGCATTGAACATGTAGAAGCGGCCGACAAATATTTTCATACGGCCGACCTGATCCTTCTGCAATTGGAGGTTTCATTGAAAGTAGTGGAATACACTGCAAAAAAAGCCAAAAAATACCGTAAAAAAGTCGGATTGTATGCTTCGCCTGCCCAGCCGCTCAGCAATGAAATCCTTGATCATATAGATTTCATTATCGTAAAAAGCAGCGAACTGCACATTGTTTTCGGGGAAGAACAACGGGAAGAAATCCTTAAAAAATATTTCAATAAAGTTTTCGTGAGGGATGACATCAATTCCACCGTTTATTTCGACGGTACGGAAATGAAATACTGCAGGAACGATAAAGATAAAACCGTCTACAAAATGGGGATGGGCGATGCATTTACGGCAGGATTTGCAGTGGCATTATACCATGAAAACCCAATCGAAGATTGTGTGAAATTCGGAAATGAAGTTTCCGCCAGGGTTTCCGGTAAAAAAGGTTCCCAGACCGGGCTTCCGAGAGTTTCGGATTTTCTTTAAAGTATTTGCTGCATATCGAAAAACAGGATAAAGCCTGAATATAAAATGTAAAATTTCCACTTTTATAGAGGATTTTTTCTTTTACTTATGGAAGGGTTAAAACTTATCACAGCGGACCGGTTTTCAATTACGGCTCATCTTTTTCTGCCCGAAAAAAGCAACGGCAGACTGCTGCTTATCAATTCGGCTACGGGCGTGAAACAGCAGCTTTATTTTTCATTTGCCAATTATTTTTCACAAAAAGGGTTTACCGTCCTCACTTATGACTACCGCGGCATTGGACTTTCCAAGCCTGCGCGTATGAAGGGCTTTAAAGCTTCGATGAGGATCTGGGGCTCTGTGGATTATAAAGCACTGACAGATTATGTCAAAATTCATTTTAACAATTACAAAAAATATGTTCTCGGCCATTCGGTAGGTGCTTTAATCCTGGGAATGAACGGGGATTCCAGGATCTTTGACGGATTTGTTTTTGTCGGGACACAAAATGCTTTCATCGGAAATTTAAAATTCAGAACCCAAGTGGAAGCCCTCCTGGGATTCGGGATTGTTCAGCCTCTGACCACCGGATTGCTGGGTTATTTTCCGGCGCAGTGGTTCGGACTCGGAGAAAGTCTCCCGAAAAATTGCGCATCTGACTGGAGAACCTTAATTTTAAACACGAAATCAACCAACCGGTTGCTGGAAAAAACAGAAGACTATTCTAAAGAGCTGAAACAACGCGTATTGGTGATCCGGGCGGAAGATGATGGATGGCTCACGGAGAAAGGTGTAAAAAGCCTGCTGGACGATACGTATCCGAATCTTAAGCCTACTTACAGATTGGTTAAAACTTCAGAATCCGAGCAGGGAGAAATAGGACACGTCAATTTTTTCAGGAGCTACAATAAAAACCTTTGGGACATTATTTTAAAAGAATTGATAATAGATGAATAAGCTGATTGAAAACACGGTAGAATTTGTAAAAGAAAAATTAGAAGGTGCAGAAGCCGGACATGACTGGTTCCATATCGAAAGGGTTTGGAAGCTGTCTAAAAAGATTGCTGAAACGGAAAACTGCCAGCGGGAAGTCGTAGAGCTGGCGGCCCTGCTGCATGACATTGCCGATCCGAAATTCCATAACGGGGATGAAACCATTGCCCTTAAAGTGTCGAGGGAGTTTCTGGAAAGTCAGCAGGCTCCGGAAGAGGTGATCGGGCAGGTATTATTCATTATTAAAAATATTTCCTTTAAAAACAGGGGTGATGTTCCGAAAGATCTCCCGGTTGAGCTTAAAATCGTACAGGATGCCGACAGGATCGATGCTATTGGAGCGATTGGCGTAGCAAGGACATTCAATTTCGGAGGGTTCAAAAACAATCTGATGTACGATCCGAATGTAGAGCCGAAGCTGACTATGTCCAAGGAAGAATATAAAAAGTCGAACGGGACAACCATCAACCATTTCTATGAAAAGTTATTGCTGCTTAAAGATCTGATGAATACGGAAAAAGGGAAGGAAATTGCAGGGGAAAGGCACGATTTCATGCTGAAATTCCTCGATCAGTTCTACAAAGAATGGAATGTTGACTAGCATTCCCGATAAACCCTTTTAAATAAGTATCTTTGCAGTATGGTATTTATAGTCCTGCTTATTTTCTGGGCATTGGTTTTTTCCCTTATTCTTTTCAAGATAAAGAAGGGAAGGGGCGCGGAATGGGCTAAGATCTTCAGGATTCTCACGCTCGTTTTCTCCATTTCTTTTTTTACCTATTGGTTTATTAAAAGAAGTTCGGTGGGAATCGTGCAGGATTCCGTAGCGCTTCAGGTCATCAACAAGCTTCCGCAGCCGATCGATTTTTATGTGATCAACCTCAACGATCCGGAAGCCGGAAAAGCCATCGAAACCAAGCACATCGGCAACATCCGGTCAGAATACTACAGAATCGAATATCTGAGAATGGATAAATCCGATGAGTACTGGATTGTAGGATATCTCGGGAAGAAAAACCTGGTGTACTTTTCCCAGCATTCCGTTCCGAATAAAAACATCGATCAGATTATCGAGGTCAACAACTATATCAACCAGAGCGTGAAGCTTTCGGAAATTGCCAAAAAGCAGGTGGAGGCTTACAATTATGAAAATACAAAAGTGGGCATCTGGGTAACCCTGGATTTCCTGCTGTTATTTCTCAACCTCGTCCTGCTGACAAGAAAACGTAAATAAAGAATTCCGGCCTGTTCGATAGCTGCCGGAATTATATTTAATCATAATTGATTTATTTTCAACGGTTAAAAAATTTTCCGTCTCCGGACAGGCCCCTCCAGCCTTGATCTTAAAGTCTTCCGCGGTTTAAGGATAATCCAGAATCAGCATAACGGTTTCCTTGAATTCTTCAGGACAGTTCTTTACAAGCTTATCTTTGTTCTGCTTGCTGATCTGTTTCGGTTCGAGCCATTCCGTTTTATCCGAACTCAGGCTGTTGCTGTCATACGTTCTTTTTATTTTATGGTCTTCATAAAAAGTATATTCATCACCCAGCCAGTTATTGGTGATGCTTATTTTGCAGATTTCATTTTCCATTGTTTCTTAATAAATAGTTAAACATTCCCTTTTTGGGGATATATTTTTCTAATGTACTAATTATAAAAATGCAAATCTAGGATTGTACAGAATTTTTTTTAACGCTAAAAAAGTGAATTATTTTCGTTAAAGTAGTATATTTTAATGTAATTTATTTCACTAATTAGCGAATAATATTAAAAATCTTAATTCCTTAAAACAGGCTTCCGATATTTTCGGTCGCCATTTTTGGGATGTGAAGGTCTGTTTTCCAGGTTTCATTGATTTTTTTGACAAGATAAGCCGCTAAAAGAGGACTGTCTTTTTCAAAACCCTGATGAACAAAAAAGTAAACATTCTGCAGGCCTTCTTTTTTCCACGCGGTAAGCCGTTCGATCCATTCATCCAGCCGGGCAAAGTCTGTTTCCGTGCCGGCTGCCACAAAACGGATAAAAGTAGTGGGAGTAGTAAGCCGCATATGGAGCATGTCTCTTCTCCCGGGCGTATCCACAATAATATTGGTCATCTGATGTTCCTCAAAAAGTTCGCAGACGGTATTGTAAATGTCCTTGTTCTTATACCATTCGGCATTTCTGAGCTCAATCGCCAGCGGAACTTCTTTCGGCCATTGTTTTACAAACGTTTCAAGCCTGCTGTAATCTTTCGGCTGGTAGTTGTCGTGAAGCTGAAGAAAAGCCATGCCCAGTTTTTCTTCGAAATGCATGACGGAAGTAGCAAATTGGGTAACGTGATCCGTTACGTCAATCAACCGCCGGTAATGGGAGATCGTACTGGTGATTTTCGGAAAAAATTTAAAGCTTGCGGGTGTTTTGTTTTTCCAGGTAAGAATCTGTTCCGGAGCCGGCATTCCGTAAAAGGTGCCGTTCAGCTCAATGGAATTGAATTGGGTAGAATAATACGTCAGTTCGTCTTTTGTACCTTTCGGGTAGAATCCCTTCATTTCGCTTTTGGTCCACTTGGCAGCCCCGACCGAAATATTCTCAAGCCCTTTTGTATTCCGGCTTAAAATTTCCTTTGTCCGCGGATGGTCTTTAGGTAACGTAAAATCGATCTTTGAAGGATCTTCCACTTTTCCGAATTTCATAACTGAATGTTTTTTTGATTAAACACGAAACAAATATAAAATAAAACCCACAGAAATTGTTTCTCATAGGTTAATATACCGATTCTATATCTGATCATAAAAAAGCACGCTAAAAAGCGTGCCGAAGTGAATATGTATTGTTTATTATTTGGGAATCTTATGCTTCACAAGCCGTGCAGGTAACAAAATTTACCATCATTTCTTTAGAAACAGAAGAACTTCTTTGATAATAAAGGGTTTTTACACCTTTCTTCCATGCTTCGATGTAAAGGTAGTTTACATCTTTCACAGGCATTGTCGAAGGGATCTGCAGGTTCAGAGACTGGGCCTGGTCGATATATTGCTGTCTTTGGGCCGCCTGGGAAATGATCTCCATCGGAGAAATTTCCTTGAAGGTTTTAAACACTGCTTTCTCTTCATCGGTTAGTTCCTTCAAATGTTGTACCGAACCGTGATTCAGCATGATGGTTCTCCAGGTTTCTTCATTGTCAATCCCTTTTGCTTCCAGCAATTTAGCCAGATATTTATTTTTACGCATGAAGTTTCCTTTGGCAAGTCCGGCTTTGTAATAGTTGGATGCAAACGGTTCGATTCCCGGAGAAGTTTGTCCCAAAATCGCAGAACTTGATGTCGTAGGAGCAATGGCCATCGTTGTGGTATTTCTCAGTCCGTAACCTTTCAGTATTTCCGGCTCGCCGTAGATATTTGCAAGCTCTCTTGAAGCCTGTTCAGATTGTTCTTTGATTAGTCTGAAAGCCCTTGCGTTGAACTGCGTGGCTTCAAAACTTTCAAACGGGATCATATTTTTCTGAAGGTAAGAATGGTATCCCAAAACGCCTAATCCTAAAGCTCTGTGACGCAAGGCGAAATTTCTTGCCCCCTGAAGATAGTAGTTGCCTTCCGTTTTATCGATGAATTCGGATAATACGGCATCCAGGAAATAGATGGCCAGTTTTACGGCATCGGTATCTTTCCATTCGTCATACAGTTCCAGATTCATGGAAGACAGACAGCAGATGAAAGACTCTTCTCTTGTGGAAGGAAGCATGATTTCGGAACACAGGTTACTTGCGTTTACCGTCAGTCCGAGATCTTTATACACCTGAGGCTTGTTGCGGTTTACATTATCCGTAAAGAAGATATAAGGAAGCCCTTTCTGCTGACGGCTTTCCAATACCCTTGCCCAGATTTTACGTTTGTCCATATCGCCGTCGATCATGTCCTGCATCCAGTAATCCGGCACACAGATTCCGGTAAACAGGTTCTGGATCGGACTACCGATGTCTTTAATGGATAAAAATTCTTCAATATCCCCGTGGTCAATATCCAGATAAGCCGCAAAAGCTCCTCTTCTCACGCCACCCTGGGAAACAACATCCATGGCCGTATCGAAAAGTTTCATGAAAGAAACGGCTCCTGAAGATTTTCCGTTGTCCGTTACCGCTGTTCCACGGTTACGGAGTTCTCCAAAATATCCTGAAGTTCCGCCTCCGATTTTCGTCTGCATGATCACTTCTCCCATTTTGTGGGTAATGCCTTCGATGCTGTCCGGAATATGGACGTTGAAACATGAAATAGGAAGCCCTCTCTGGGTTCCCATATTGGCCCAAACCGGCGACGAGAAGCTGATCCATCCTTTGGTGATCATTTCCTTGAACGCAGGCTGAAGCTCCGGCTTGTACAATCGCTTTGCCGCAGCCGTCGTGATTCTGTCGATCGCACCGTCTACCGTTTCCCCTTTCAGCAAATACCCTCTATTCAGCATCTGCTCAGACTCTTCATTGAGCCACCATATGTTGTTGTTCTGTTCGTCCATAGTTGTTGTATATTTTCGAATTCCCGAGCGGTTTTACGGCTCAGGAATTTTGTTTCTTATGTTATTAAAATAGATTGTTGACAAAATGCTTCGACAGGCTCAGCATGACATTGCGGAAAAGAAATTTAATACTGCTAAATCTGTTTTTGTTTAAAACAAATCGTTCGCCGTAATACTCTTATCGTGCTTCGTATAATCCACCGGTCTTTTCGCGAAGAAATCATCCATGGAATTGGCAAAAACCTCTTCCTCGAACCAAACCATTGGTCTGTATTGCTCGGCCGTGATGTTGTATCTCGGCTGCATGTTGATTTTCTTCAAGCTGTCATCCACGCGGTATTTCATGAAATTTAAAAGGTCTTCTTTGGAAACGTGGTCGATTTCACCCAATTCGAAGATCCAGCTTAGGATGTCACCTTCTCTTTCAATGGATTCGTCCACTAACGTATAAATGTCTTCAATATCGCTGTCGGTTAAAAGATCCGGCTGCTCCTCTCTGATTTTGTTGATTAAATAAATTCCGGCGTTGGCATGGATCTGCTCATCTACAGAAGTCCAGGCAATAATGTTGGAAACATTTTTCATGAACCCTTTGAATCTTGTAAAAGAAAGGATGATGGCAAACTGAGAGAAAAGAGATACGTTTTCCACCAGGATACTGAACAGCAATAAAGCTGAAACGTATTCTTTAGGTGTTGCGGAATTGGCGTGTCTCAGGGCATTCCCTAAAAACTCGATTCTTTTTTTTACGGCAGGGATTTCAATAACGTTAAGGAACTCATCATTATATCCCAGGACTTCAAGGAGACGGGAATAGGCTTCCGAGTGACGGAATTCACATTCGGCGAAGGTAGAACCCAGCCCGTTGAACTCAGGCTTTGGAAGATGCGTGTACAGGTTTCCCCAGAAGGTCTTTACAGACACCTCAATCTGTGCAATCGCCAAAAGCGCATTTTTTACGGCATGTTTTTCATGCGGCTCCAGCTGCGAATGAAAATCCTGAACATCTGCAGTAAAATCCACTTCGGAATGTACCCAGAACGATTTGTTGATCGCCTCTACGAACTGAAGCACCTCAGGGTATTCAAATGGCTTGTAACTTACTCTCTTATCAAAAACTCCCATGTTAAAATGTCTTTAAATTTAATTAATCGGATCAGTGTGGAAAAGTCGCTTGAAATAAGCAAGATTCTGATTTGTAATTGTTTAACAATAAAACTTATTCACAATCAGAACTGCTATAGATCCCGGACCACTTAGGTACAAAGTTAGAAAACAAGAACTGTAATTGAAAGAGCAAAACACTAATTCGTTGAGTTTTAACAGTAAAAGTTTTCCACATTTGCACGGAATGCCTTTAGATATTGACTTACAAACCATTATCGTGGAAAAATAGGGGGTATTGTACGATTTGTATTAAACAAAAAAATATAAAGCCTTATAAATAAAGGATTAATTTATTAAACATGAATTTATTTAAAGAAATCTCCTTTCGCCGTAACAAATTAAAAGATGTGTCTACTTATTGGGTATAAAACATAACGTCACTTCATGTTACTAATTCAGGATTTACACAAATCATACGATACGGGGAAAAGCAAGCTGCACGTACTCAAGGGAATCAATCTCAGCATTTCCGAGGGGGAGTTTGTTTCGATCATGGGAAGCTCCGGTTCCGGGAAATCCACGCTGCTGAACATCATCGGTATCCTTGATGAAAAAGATTCCGGGATCTATGAGCTGGATAATGTGCCGATCGAAAATCTGTCTGAAATAAAAGCGGCAGAATACCGAAGCCGGTTTCTGGGATTTATTTTCCAGTCCTTCAACCTGATCGGATACAAAACCGCTCTGGATAATGTGGCCCTTCCGCTGTATTACCAGAATGTTCCTAGAAAAGAACGTAACCAGAAAGCGATGGAATACCTGGAGAAAGTTGGGCTGGCCCAATGGGCAAACCATTTACCGAATGAGCTTTCAGGAGGGCAGAAGCAAAGGGTGGCCATCGCCAGGGCATTGATTACCGATCCGAAAGTGGTGCTTGCTGATGAACCGACCGGAGCGTTGGATTCCAAAACTACCCATGACATCATGAAGCTTCTTCAGGACATCAACAATGAAGGGAAAACCATCATCGTCGTCACCCACGAACCCGACGTTGCCGCACAGACCAAAAGAAACGTGATTCTCCGCGACGGCATTATCGAAAGCGATGAGTTTATCAAGCAGCATGTGTTGTTATAAAGCAGTGTTCAGTGATTGAGGAAGGATGTTATAATAAATTAGAATTAAATCAGCGGAAAGATTGGAGACTTCCCTTATCCAGCTTCCCGCTTCAAGCCTAAAAAATATGTTTGATCTAGATCGTTGGCAGGAAATATTCAGTTCGATCCGCAGTAATGTATTGCGGACGGTACTTTCCGGATTTACCGTGGCGTTGGGATTGTTTATTTTCATCGTGCTTTTCGGAATAGGATCGGGACTGCAGAATGCTTTCACCCAGGGTTTTGCCCGGGATGCCCAGAACCTGATCTCGATTATGACGGGAAAAACAACCATTGCCTACAATGGGCTTCAGTCTGACCGGCAGGTGACCATGAACAACGGCGATTACGATTTCCTCGTGAATATCGATAAAGAAAAGGTGGGGAGTTCCACCCCGAGATATACCTCAAACCTACTGGTAAAGTACGGAAAGGAAAGCGGGAACTACCAGATCAACGGAGCGAAACCTGAAGAGCAGGTAATCGAAAACCGGAAAATCCTGGAAGGCCGGTACCTGACTCCGACCGATCTTGAGCGGAAACAAAATGTAGCAGTGATCGGCAGGATGGTACAGCGTGACCTCATCAAAAACGGAAGCCCGGTAGGAAAGGAGCTGAACATCAACGGAACCATGTTCAAAGTAGTCGGTGTATTTTCGGATGATGGCGGCGACTGGGACGAGAGGCATATTACCGTTCCGATTACCACCTTGCAGCAGATGAAAAAAGGTTCTGATACGGTAAGCATCAATTACATTGCTTATAACGAAAAACTGACGCCTGAACAGGCTATCAAATACGGCGACGAGCTGAAAAACCGCTTAAAAGCCCGGAAAAATGTAGCTCCGGACGATGAAAACGGAGTCCGCATCTGGAACAATGCCCAGAATATGAACGATACCTTCGCCTTCATGGCCGTTCTTACGGGAATTGTCGGATTTATTGGTCTGGGTACCTTGCTGGCAGGAATTATCGGGATCAGCAACATCATGGTCTATATCGTAAAAGAGAGGACCAAAGAAATCGGCGTACGGAAAGCCATCGGGGCAAAACCGCGCAGCATCGTAGCATTGATTGTTCAGGAAAGTGTGGTTATTACGGTGGTTTCAGGACTGATCGGCGTAGGGCTTGGGGTTTTGGCTTTGTATCTCATCGGCAATAACCTGGAAGAATATTTTATCAAAGATCCGAGTGTAGGATGGGGGCATATTATTGCAGCCTTTATTGCATTGGTTTTCTCAGGACTGGTGGCAGGATTTGTTCCGGCATACCGGGCATCGAAAATCAAGCCGATTGAAGCTCTGAGAACGGAATAATAGTGAATGGTAAATTTCGCTCCGCGGGTGATTTTAGAGACATGAAAATTGACCCTTGACCCGCAGGAATTCGCAATTGACAATATTAAAAACGGACAATTTAAAATGAACATAATATTTAAAAAAGATACCTGGCAGGAAATTTATTATTCGTTGCGGAATAATAAGCTCCGGACGTTCCTTACGATGATCGGGGTAGGCTGGGGTATGTTTTTGTATGTAAGTCTGCTGGGTGCGGCAAAAGGGATGGAAAACGGTTTCGATAAATTGTTTTCGGGTTTTGCCACCAACTCGATTTTCCTTTGGGCACAGAATACTTCCATTCCGTACGAAGGTTTTCCGAAGGGTAGGCAGGTGCACCTTCACCTTCCGGACATCGAAATGCTGAAAAGGAAAATCCCGGACATCGATTATATTTCCCCTCAGAACTCCCGCGGGAGCTTTACCGGAACACCGGGGGAAGCCATGTCCAGAAACGGGAAAACCGGAACCTATTCTTTAACCGGGGATTATCCTGTAGGAAATAAGATCTCCGAGAAGAAGCTGATTTTCGGCAGATACATCAATGATGCCGACGTTTCCGGAAATAAAAATGTAGCCGTAATCGGGGAAGAGATTTATAAAAACTTCTTCGATGCCAAAAAGAACGAAAACCCCCTTGGGAAATCCATCAATATCAAAGGAATCTTTTTCAACGTGATCGGGGTTTTCAGGGTGAAGAAAGGCGGCGGTTTCGAAAATGACCAGACGGTTTTTATTCCGCTTTCCACCTATACGAAAATGTATAATGCCGCCGATCAGATCGATATGTTTGCCATTGTAAGCAAGCCGAATGTCGATGTGAATTCGGTGGAGGAAAAGGTAAAGCTGGAACTGAAGTCCAAAAATAAAGTTTCCCCGGAAGATACCAACGCCTTCGGCAGTTTCAACTTAGGGAAAGAGTTTAAAAAACTCACCGGCTTTTTAACGGGAATGCAGCTTCTGACCATTATCGTGGGAACCTTAACCATTCTTGCCGGGGTCATTGCCATTTCCAACATCCTGCTGATTACGGTAAAGGAAAGAACCAAAGAAATAGGGATCCGCAGAGCGTTGGGCGCAAAGCCCTCTGAAGTGCGGAACCAGATCCTGCTGGAAAGTGTGGTCATTACCCTTTCGTCCGGGCTGCTCGGCTTTATCTTCGGGATTTTTGTGCTGATGATCCTGGATATTGTCACCAAAGGCCAGGACTCCTTTCCGTTTTACAACCCGACGGTGAACTACGGAAATGTTTTTGCGGCCATGTCGGTTATGGTAATCCTGGGACTCGTTATTGGCCTTATTCCGGCGCAGCGAGCGGTTAAAATCAGGCCGATCGAAGCATTGAGAACCGAATAAATGAAAACGAATTTTAATTTAACAGAATAAAAAATAAACTATACAATGAAAAAGAAATTCACCTGGAAAAAAGCCATTTATATAGTCTTGGGCCTTTTGTTTGCCGTGGCGCTCTTCGCAGGGATCGGGTATCTGGTAAAATCCAATTCCAAAGAAAGCGAGGCATTCCTTACCCGGAAACCGACCGTTCAGAATATGGACGATAAAGTAATGGCCACGGGAAAAATTGTTCCGAAAGAAGAAATTGAGATCAAACCGAATATTGCAGGGATTATCGATAAAATTCTGGTAGATGAAGGGGATAAGGTAGAAGTAGGACAGCTGATCGCTACGGTGAGGATCGTTCCGAACCTTTCCGAGGTGAACAATGCCCAGCAGAATGTAAGCAACCAGCAGCTTCAGATCAGCAATGCCAAGCTGAATGTCGATAACATGCGCAAACAGTTTGAAATGCAGGAAAGGCTTTATAAACAAGGCGTGGCTTCCAAGCAGGAATATTTAAACGCCCAGCAGCAGCTGTATTCTACACAGCAGGCCCTCAGAAATGCCCAGCAGCAATTGGTAACGGCGCAAAAGGCGTTGCAGATCGCCAGGACGGGATCTACTCCTGAACTGCAGGGACTGGCTACTACCCAGATCCGCTCCAAAGCATCCGGAACGGTTCTTGAGGTGCCGGTAAAAGTGGGAAGTCAGGTAATTGAGGCCAACTCGTTCAATGCCGGAACCACCATCTGTTCTATTGCTAACCTGAATTCACTGATCTTCCAGGGGGAAATTGATGAAGCCCAGGCCGGAAAGCTGAAGCAGGGAATGGACATGAACATCGTGATCGGTGCCCTTCAGAACAAAACGTTTCCGGGAAGGCTGACGATGATCGCTCCAAAAGGAAAAGACAATAACGGAACCATCAAATTCCCGGTGGAAGGCGATGTTTTTAACCCGAACAACGAATACATCAGAGCCGGTTTTTCAGCTAACGGGGAAATTGTTCTGAATTCCCAGAAAAATGCCCTGCTGCTGGATGAATCTCTGATCCAGTACGAAAAGAAAAACGGAAAAGATGTTCCTTTCGTTGAAGTGAAACAGAAAGACGGCAAATTCAAAAAAGCATATGTAAAACTGGGCGCCAGCGACGGAATCAATGTTCAGATCCTGGCAGGACTTGATAAAAATGCAGAGGTGAAAGTATGGAACCCGTCCGATAAAGACAAAGAAGAATTAAAAGACAAAGCGAAAAAGTAGTAACCAATCACTATACATTTCTTTAAACGCGATCCCGGGATTTTTCCGGGATTTTTTGTTTCAGCCGGAGATTTTCAGGAGCTTTTTCCTGCTTTCCACTGTATCTTTTTTGTCACGGCCTCCACGCTGTTCCAGCCGCAGCAAAAAAGGATGCCGTTGCAATCAGGGCTAGGATTTCAGCCATTTTTTTTCAACCCATCAGATATTAAAAGTTCCGGATGGCTTAATTAGGTAAACTTAACTTTGAGCAAACCCTCTGCTTCCATTTAGTATATTGAATCATAATTTTTTATTGAAACATAGTTGCATTAATGTTTTTTGTTTATCTTTGCCTGACAAACGGTGCATTACTTGTACTGACTATCTCTTATAAATAAACAGCTTATGGAAAATAACTTTGACGTGATCATTATAGGGGGGAGCTATGCAGGACTGTCTGCGGCCATGGCTTTGGGAAGATCTTTAAGAAAAGTTTTAGTCATCGACAGCGGAAAACCCTGCAACCGGCAGACACCGCATTCGCACAACTTTCTTACGCACGACGGAAAAACACCGAAAGAAATCTCCGATCTCGCCAAAGAGCAGGTATTACAGTATAAAACCGTAGAATTTTACGACGGATCGGTAATCAAAATATCAAAACAACCGGAAGATTTTGGAATAGAGACTGCAGGCGGTGATATATTCCATGCAAAAAAAATAATCCTGGCCTCAGGCGTAAAAGATATAATGCCGGATATTCCCGGGTTTGCGGAGTGCTGGGGAATTTCGGTGATCCACTGTCCGTACTGCCACGGATATGAAGTCCATGGAAAAACCACCGGCATTATGTCGAACGGCGACATGGGCTTCGAATTTTCGAAAATCGTTTATAATTTAACCAAAAAACTAACTCTTTTTACCAACGGCAGTTCAACACTCAACGAAGAGCAGACCGAGAGATTCGGTAAAAACAAGATCGGGATTACAGAAACGGAGATTGAAAGGATTGATCATGAGAACGGGCAAATCCGTAAGGTTGTTCTCAAAGGTGGGGAAGAAATTTCCCTGGATGCGCTCTACGCCAAAATTCCTTTTGAGCAGAATGTCCACACCGATGATCTGGGACTGGAGCTTACGGAACATGGACATATTAAAATAGACCATTTCCATAAAACCAATGTAGAAGGCATTTTCGCCTGCGGTGATAATACCACCATGATGCGTGCCGTGGCGAATGCCGTAGCCCAGGGAAATCTGACGGGAGCTATTGTAAACAAAGAGCTCGCCGAAGAAAGTTTTTAAACTTCATCTATATAATTATTTTGTTGCCTCCTGCTCTTCAGGAGGTTTTTTTTGATAAGAAAACTGTATTTTAACGTGAATTCGATGATATTGATTTAAATATCAATCATTTAATATAAAATAAACTTAATAATTCCGGATTTAAAAACAGAATAGCTACCAGTGAAGAATACCTTCGATATTTAACTGCCGTCGCTTTTGAAAAAATCGTATCGGGAAGTTGCCGAACTACAAACCGAAGGTCCTGCTCTATACGTTCTTGATACATTTTCTCAGCTAAGCTGCAAAAAACACTCGAACTGACGTTATTTTAAAATATTTATCGTAATATTGCGATATAGTTTCAGATATGGGAGCGACAAAAACCGATTTCTTTACCGAACAGCAAAATAAAATGGCAACCATTGCAAAAGCATTGGGGCATCCGGCACGTATTGCCATCATCGAATACCTGCTGAAAGTGAACGAATGTATTTGCGGGGATATAGTGAATGAACTTCCTTTGGCGCAGCCCACCATTTCCCAACACCTTAAGGAACTGAAGAATGCAGGCCTGATCAAAGGGAATATCGAAGGCAATTCCATTTGCTATTGTATCGATGAAAAAGCTTTTGAAGTATTGCATTTGTTTTTTTCGGAAGTAATTACCGCCGTTAAAAAACAGAATTGCTGTTAAAATTTTTTAAAATAGAATATCGTAATATTGCGATATTGCAATTGAAATACAAGTATTATGACCTTTGAACAGATTAAAAAAATCCTTCTCACATTAAGCCATGTGGAATTCCGGCTGGAAGACGGAACCTTTGTCCCGGAACATTTTCATGTAACTGAAATCGGTAAGGTAACTAAAAATTTTATCGATTGTGGCGGAACCTTAAGAACGGAAGAAAAAATAAACTTTCAGCTCTGGAATGCCGACGATTACGACCACCGTCTGAAGCCGGGAAAACTTCTCGATATTATCTCTCTCGCCGAAAAGCAACTGGGAATAGAGGATGCTGAAATCGAAGTGGAATACCAAAACACGACCATTGGAAAGTACGGACTGGATTTTAACGGGGAAAATTTCATCCTCAAAAATACTTTGACCGCCTGTCTTGCCGAGGACGCCTGTGGAATACCGTCACAGAAGCAGAAAATAGCCCTAAGTGAATTAACCAAACAAAAGTCCGGATGCAGTCCTGGTTCCGGCTGTTGCTGATATCATGAAAAGTCTTTTGATAAAATACAGGAAGACCCTCATTATAACGGCTTCCGTCATTCTTCTGCAACTGATTTTCGGCTTCGATCCGAAGTTCTGTATTATTAATATTATTTGGTTACTGGTTTAAAATATGAAAAAGAAAATACTTGTTCTCTGCACCGGAAACAGCTGCAGAAGCCAGATCGCAGAAGGTTACCTGCGGCATTTTGCCCGAGACAGAGCTGAAATCTATAGCGCGGGAATTGAAACCCACGGCCTGAATCCAAAGGCTGTTGCCACCATGGAAGAGGATGGCATCGACATTTCCGGGCATACCTCCAACCACATCGATGAATACAGGGCCCTCGATTTTGATTTTGTGATTACCGTTTGTGATCATGCGAAAGAAAGTTGTCCTTATTTTCCGACAAAATCGGAGGTTGTTCATTACAATTTCCCGGATCCTGCAAAAGCTGTGGGAACCGGGGATGAGATTCGGCTGGCCTTTAAAAATGTCCGCGAAGAAATTAAAAAATATTGTGAAAATTTCATTAAAGAAAACCTCTCGTAGATTAATTTGATAATTTTTAAAACTAAGAAACCTATTTTCCCATGCTTCAATCTCGCCGGAAATTTCGTACTTTTGGCATGAAAAATTTCTAAAACTAAAAGTAAAATGGACATTATTTTCGACCTGATTGAAAAAGAAAGACAAAGACAAACTCATGGCATTGAGATGATTGCGTCAGAAAACTTTGTTTCTGATAATGTAGTGAAAGCTGTGGGAAGCGTATTGACGAATAAATATGCTGAAGGATATCCCGGAAAAAGATATTACGGAGGATGTGAAGTAGTAGATGAGGTCGAAACCCTGGCTATTGAAAGAGCAAAGGAGCTTTTCGGAATCGAGTATGCAAATGTTCAGCCTCATTCAGGATCTCAGGCGAATGCCGCCATTTATCTTGCCGTTTTGAAACCCGGTGACAAAATCATGGGAATGGATCTTTCCATGGGAGGGCACCTTACCCACGGTTCAGCGGTGAACTTTTCAGGGATCCAGTACGATGTGGTTTCTTACGGCGTTCAGCAGGAAACCGGCCTTATCGATTACGATCAGATGAGGGAAGTGGCGCTAAGAGAAAGGCCAAAGATGCTTATCGCAGGTTTTTCTGCTTATTCCAGGGATCTTGATTATGCAAAATTCAGAGAGGTGGCGGATGAAATCGGGGCTACACTTTGGGCAGATATTGCTCACCCGGCAGGTCTTGTGGCCAAAGGCCTTTTGAATAACCCGTTTGAGCACTGTCACCTGGTAACCACGACGACTCACAAGACGTTAAGAGGTCCGAGAGGGGGAATGATCATGATGGGGAAAGATTTTGAAAATACCTACGGACACAAAACCCCGAAAGGCGAGACTAAAATGATGAGCCAGGTTCTTGACGGAGCTGTTTTCCCCGGAATCCAGGGCGGTCCGCTGGAGCATGTGATTGCCGGCAAGGCAGTGGCCTTCGGTGAAGCTTTGGACGATAAGTTCATGACGTATGCCAAGCAGGTACAGTCTAACGCGCAGGCTCTAGCTAAAGCAATGATCGACAGAGGTTTTGATATTGTAAGCGGAGGAACGGATAACCACCTGATGCTGGTAGATCTTCGAAATAAAAATGTGAACGGTAAAGAAACGGAGAAAGCATTGGTATTGGCCGATATTACCTGCAACAAAAATATGGTTCCGTTTGATGATAAATCACCGTTTACAACTTCCGGAATCCGTTTGGGTACCGCAGCCATCACCACAAGAGGATTGAAAGAAAACGATATGGATACGATTGCCGGATTTATTTCCGACGTGGTAGAAAATATAAAAAATGAAGAAGTGATTACTTCCGTGAGAAAGAAAGTAAATGAATTAATGGAAGGCAAAGCTTTGTTCAATTACTAACATTACTATAAATAAATATAAGAATGGGCAGACTGTCCATTCTTTTTTGTATCATTACAGATGGAAAAGAAGTCTCTGACTTTTGCTGAGATCAAGCTGAAACTCGTGAATTACTGCGTGTATCAGGACCGTTGCCATGCAGAAGTTGAACAGAAAATGAAGGAGTTTCTTTTGATTGATGAAGCGAAAGAAGAAATCATGCTTTATCTGATGAAAGAGAATTATCTCAATGAAGAGCGGTTTACGAGAAGCTATATCCGCGGTAAATTTTACATCAAGCACTGGGGAAAGACAAAGATCAAGATGCATCTCAGGCAAAAGCAGATTACCGATAAACTGATCAGCAAATGCTTTGATGAAATATATGAAGATGATTATCTCAAAACCATAAGAAAAATTTACGAAGATTATTACGCGAAGCAAAGCGGCCAGGAATATCAGAAAAAATCCAAAACCATAAAATATCTGATGAGCCGGGGTTTTGAATATGAGCGAATAAATGATATTTTTGAATAAAATTAACATTTGATGTTGGAAGAAAAAAGAATTTGGCTTTCGCCTCCCCACATGGGGGGCAGCGAGCTTCAATATATACAGGAAGCATTTGATACCAATTGGATTTCGCAGGCCGGCAATAATATTACCGAATTTGAAAAAAGTCTTGAAAATTATTTGGGTGAGAACTTATTTGTCACTGCTTTATCTTCCGGCACCGCAGCCATACATCTTGCACTGAAACTTTTAAATGTAGAGGAAGGTGATTTCGTCATATGCCAGTCTTTTACCTTTGTGGCTTCTGCCAATCCCATTTTATACCTAAAGGCCGTTCCTGTTTTTGTAGACAGTGAGCGTTCCACATGGAATTTATGCCCGGACGCTTTGGAAGAAGCCATCAAGTTCTGCATCAAAAAAGGTAAAAAGCCCAAAGCAATTATTGTTGTGTCTTTATATGGTATGCCTTTTATGGTAAAAGAGATTATGGAGATTTCCAGAAAATATGAGGTTCCCGTTATCGAAGACAGCGCTGAAGCTCTTGGGAGCAGGTATGAGAATCAACTTTGCGGAACATTCGGTGATTTGTCGGTTATAAGCTTCAACGGAAATAAGATCATTACAACATCGGGTGGCGGTATTTTAATTTCAAGAAACCAAAAAGATAAGGAGAGGACATTATACCTGGCAACGCAGGCCAAAGAAGACAAATATTATTACAGCCATTCCGAAATAGGGTACAATTACCGTCTCGATAATATTTCCGCAGGAATCGGACGTGGCCAGATGCAGGTTCTTGAAGAAAGAATACTTGAACGCAGAAAAAATCATGACTTTTATCAGACCATATTAAAGGATTCCGAAATATTTTCTCTGTTCTCTGCTCCTGATGAAAAATACTATTCCAATTACTGGCTCAATACCTTTATCATCAAACATCCTGATTTGCAAAAAGAAGAAATTTCAAAGCAGTTTTCTGAAAAAAATATAGAGACCCGGTATTTATGGAAACCGATGCATTTGCAGGACCTGTATAAGGATTATTATTTCTTTGGAAGCAATGTCTGTGGTATGCTTTTTGATAATGGTCTATGCCTTCCATCAGGAAGCGAAATGAGTGATAGATGCAGGTACAGAATATCAGAAGTATTATCGGATGTCAAAATTTAAATTTATTTCATAAATTTCAATGATAGATGAATATTTATTTTAATTTTGTACTAATGCTTCGGTCATTAATGGCGGCAGGTTTATGCTTTAGGAAAATGAACACAAATAAGAATAATGTATAATTCTCTCAGGAAAAAGATATTCGGAGGGGATAATGTTGTAAGTCTTTCGGATGTTAGATATCTGCCAAGATGGATAATTCTTTTTATAGATATTATTATTTTGGTGATGTCCTTATTTTTATCAACCTACATCATCGAAAAAATTACGCAAACTGATTTCATTTACCATTCAAATGAAAAGGCTGTTTTCATTTCTATCGTATTGGTGAATGTCATTTTTATGTACATTTTCAAAACTTATGCCGGTATTATCCGTCATTCTACTTTTATTGATCTTTTTAAATTGATGATATCCTGTTTCTGTACAGCTTTTATTGTGGGAAGTATAAATATCATTTATTTTTGGATTACCGGAACAAAATTTATTCTTACTGCCTATCTCATTTTATATTTCATTATTTCTTTTATGGGGTTATTCCTCTTCAGGTTATATGTAAAAGAATTTTTCCATATTGTAAGAGAATACCGGCGCAGTGCATTGAAGAAAAGAATTCTTGTCCTGGGAATCGACGAACAGTCTATTGCCATAGCCCGGGCTATTCTTGATAATCCAAGCCTTCCTTACCATGTTGTGGGATTCTTAACCCAGCGCACAGATTCAAAACGGGCATCCCTACTGGGCAAACCTATTTTCGGTAAAGAGAAAATAGAGAATCATACCAAAGAGGAACTTATCGTAGACGGGGTCATTATTATCAAGGAAATGATGTCTAAAGACGAAATGAACTCCTGGGTTAATCTTTTTCTGGAAAAAGACCTTAATATCTTTAAGGCACCTTCGGTACAGAAACTGCGGGACAGTGATCTCGGCGGATCTATACGGAACCTTCAGATTGAAGATCTGCTCAACAGGAAGCCTATTAAAATTGAAAATGAAGAAGTGAGGAGCCGTCATTTCAAAAAAAATATTTTAGTAACAGGCGGAGCAGGATCTATCGGAAGCGAAATCGTGAGACAGGTAGCACAATTTAATCCTTCATTAATTGTTGTATTGGACCAGGCTGAAACTCCTCTTTACGATATCGAGCTAGAAATGAGAAGTAAGTTTCCGCATATCATGTTCAAATTTGTTTTAGCGGATGTTTCTAATAAGCATAGGATCGAACCTTTATTCCAAACCTATAATTTCTCAATGGTATATCATGCCGCAGCATATAAACACGTACCGCTGGTTGAAGAAAATCCGCACGAAGGTATTCTGGTAAATGTACTGGGATCAAAAATAATAGCTTCATTATCCAGTAAATACAAGGTAAACAGGTTTGTAATGGTTTCTACAGATAAAGCCGTAAACCCTACCAATGTAATGGGAGCTTCTAAAAGAACAGCTGAGTTATTTGTACAATCGCTGCAGAATGTGGATGGAAATACCACAAAGTTCATTACTACAAGATTTGGAAATGTTTTAGGATCAAACGGATCAGTAATTCCGCATTTCAAAAAACAGATTGAGGCGGGAGGACCTGTTACGATTACCCATCCGGATATTGTACGGTATTTTATGACCATTCCGGAAGCATGCGAACTTGTACTTCAGGCTGGAACGATGGGACACGGAGGCGAAATTTTTGTTTTCGATATGGGTGAACCCGTAAAGATTTTAGATTTAGCCAAAAGAATGATTAAATTGTCGGGATTCGAGCCGAATATCGATATCAAAATAATTTATACAGGCCTGAGACCGGGGGAGAAGCTTTATGAGGAACTTTTAAGCGACGATGCCAAAACACTTCCTACACATAATGATAAAATTATGATTTCAAAAGATCCGAGTATGGATTTTATTAAAATAGAAAAAATGACTAAGATGCTTACAATTGCTTCTGTAAAAAGAGATAAAGTGGGAGTAGTAAAGATCCTGAAAGAAATTGTTCCGGAATTTAAGAGTAATAATTCGATTTATGAGGAACTAGATAAATAGTAATATAAATGTATATTTGCACAATTTTTAATTTATGAAGGGTAAAATTCTAGTTATAGTCAGTGTTTTGACGTTGATTTCTTGCAGGGTGAGTCACAAAACAAAGAATGATTTAAATTACATGCAGAATATTGAACAGACAGCTGTTGAAAATTCTTTAAGAAATTCCCAATCTACGATTCAGCCAGGAGATCAGTTGGTTATTCTGGTTACTGCGAAAGATATGGATGTAGTTAAGCCATTTAATCAAAACTATTCTTCATCAGAAATGATTCAGGGAAATGCTTTTGCAGGAGGAAATACACCCAGTCAAGGATCTACCAGTATTTCAGGCCCCACCTACATTGTGGACACTAATGGAAATGTAGATTTTCCGGTTATTGGTACAATGAATACAAACGGCAAATCTCTTACACAGTTTAAAGATGAATTAAAGGATAAAGTAAATAATTATGTTATTGATCCAACAGTAAATGTTCGATTGGCTAATTTTAAAGTTACAGTATTAGGAGAAGTAAATAGACAAGGAGATTACACAATTTCTAGTGGACAAGCCACTATATTTAATGCTTTGGGCCTTGCTGGAGATTTGACTGTATATGGGAAGAGGACAGATGTTTTAGTAATTAGAACTGAAAATGGTATCATTACACATGGTAAAATAAATTTACAGGATGCTGGTCTTATTAATTCTCCATATTTTCATTTAAAACAAGGTGATGCTATTATCGTTTCATCAACTAAGATAAGAGATTTGGCAGCTAAACAAAATCCAAATATAGGAATATATCTAACGGCTGTTTCTATAGGTATTACGGCAATCGCTGTAGTGGTAGGCTTATTTAAAAAATAATGTAGTCGTTTTTAAAATTATAAACAAATGAGATCATATAAGATAGCTGTTATAGGGCAAGGCTATGTAGGATTACCTTTAGCATTAGAGTTTGCTAAACATTATCCTGTTTTAGGTTTTGATATTAATGAGGAAAGGATTGCTCAGCTTAATAATGGTTATGATACAACATTAGAAGCTAAAATTGAGACTTTAAATGCACAATTAAAACTATATAAGGAATCAAAAGGGAAAGTAGGTTATAAAGGAACTAATAAGTTAAATGAAATTTTAGATTCTAATATATTTATTGTAACCGTTCCTACGCCTATTGATAAATATAATGCTCCTGATTTGAAACCATTATTGAGAGCTTCTCAAATGTTAGGTGAAGTTATTAAAAAAGGTGATATTGTTATTTATGAATCTACAGTATATCCTGGATGTACTGAAGAAGAATGTGTCCCTGTCTTAGAAAAATATTCGGGATTAAAATTCAATAAAGACTTTTATGTAGGATATTCTCCTGAAAGAATAAATCCAGGAGATAAAATAAATACTCTTACAAATGTTAAAAAAGTAACTTCTGGATGTAATGATGAAATAGCTGATAAAATAGATGATTTATATAAAAAAATTATTATAGCCGGGACTCATAAGGCTCCTAATATTAAAGTTGCTGAAGCATCTAAAGCTATCGAAAATGCACAGAGAGATGTAAATATTTCTTTTGTTAATGAATTGGCTCTGATTTTTGATAGGATTGGTATTGATACGCATGATGTTTTAGAAGCTGCAGGTACAAAATATAACTTTTTAAAATATAAGCCAGGTTTAGTTGGTGGACATTGTATTTCCGTTGACCCATATTATCTGGCTCATAAAGCTGAACAATTAGGTTATCATCCCGATGTTATACTATCAGGACGTAGGGTAAATGATTCTATCGCAAAATTTATAGCATCGAAAGTAGTAAAACTTCTTATTAATAAAGGAAATCTGATTAAAAATTCTCATGCTTTGATTTTGGGTATAACTTTTAAAGAAAACTGTCCTGACGTAAGAAATACAAAGGTAGTCGATATTTATAATGAATTAAAAGATTATGGAATACAGGTAGATGTCTTTGATCCGTGGGCAGATAAAGAAGAAGTTAAGCATGAATATGGATTAGCTATTCTTACTAACCTTGAAGAAGATAAAAGATACGATTCAATTATCATTGCTGTATCTCACAATGAATTTCTTGCATTAGATTTTGAAAAAATAAGAAAAAAGGATAGTGTTATTTTTGATACTAAAGCATGCCTAGACAGAAATTTGGTTGATGCGAGGCTATAAAACTAATTGATGATTGTTGTAAAATATAGCAACATAAAAATTTATAAATTTAAAATTAAATAATGGATAATCCGATTATTGAAGGATCAGAAAAAGAAATTAATATTCAAGAGATAATTAGGCCGTACATAAGAAATTGGATTTGGTTTATTATAATTCCTTTTATATCATTAGTTATCACTTACTTTTACTTAAAGTTTGTTACGCCAATATATAATATTCAATCATCTGTGCTTATTAAAGATGCCAAAAAAAGCCCTACTGCAGCAGCAGGTGAGTTTGGCATTTTACAGGACTTATCAGGCTTTGGAGGAATGGGAACTAATAGTATTGAAAATGAAATAGAAATTTTCAAGTCTAAAAAACTTATGTATGAAGTAGTAAAGCGAAATAATTTACAGGTTTCAATATATGCAAAATCCAAATTAAATGATAGCGAACTTTATAGAGATACATCCCCTGTAATTATACAGGTTATTAATGAAAAGGATTATACAGGCAAAATTACCCCGGTGGATATTAAAATTTCTGGTAAAGACATCATTTTATTAAGCAAAAATATTCCGGAAATTAAAACACAATTTAATAAAACAGTGAGTTTACCTTTTGCTAATATAATGATTATTAAAAATCCGCGGTTCAATAAACATAAGGCTGGAGATATCAGTAATTTATATTTTGATTATTACACTGTTGAGAATGTTGTTAATTATATACAAAGTATACTTGATGTAAGTTTAATTAACAAAGAATCAACAGTTATTAATTTATCATTAAATTATCCAAATATAACTAAAGCTAAGGACATTGTAAATTCATTAGTTCAAGCTTATAATAATGATGCTATTAATGATAAGAATTCAGAATCAGAAAAAACTAAGACTTTTATTGATGATAGAATAAATCTAATATCAAAAGAATTAGGACAAGTTGAAAGTGAAAAGGAACGCTTCAAATCAAGTAATCAAATTACGGATCTATCAACAGAAGCTAGAATAAATCTTGAAACATCAGCTAAAACAAGATCGAATCAAATTGAGTTAGAATCACAACTTGAGCTTAATAATGCATTAATCGATTTTATGCGAAGGCAGAATAATGGTCAGCTTTTACCTTCTAATTTAGGACTAAATAGTACTGAGGCGGCTGCAAATATTACTGCTTATAATCAGCTTGTATTAGAAAGAAATAGACTACTTGAAAATGCGACTCCTCAGAATCCTATAGTCATTGATCTTAATAAACAGATCTCTTCCTTAAAAAATTCTGTTATGGAAAGCCTGTTGAAAAATAAAACAGGACTAGAATTAGCTAAAAATCAATATCAAGGCGAACAAAATATAATAAGTTCAAAGATTACAAAAATTCCTGCACAGGAAAAATTATTTAGAAGTATTGAAAGACAACAGCAAATTAAGGAAAATTTATATTTACTGCTTTTACAGAAAAGAGAAGAAACAGCAATTTCATTGGCGGTTACTGCAAATAAAGCAAGAATCATAGATTATGCGTATGCTTCACCTAGTCCTGTAGCTCCTAAAAAAATATTTTTTTTAGTGGGTGCAATGATATTAGGTTTTCTTTTGCCTTTAATTGTAATTTACTTTAAAGAAATGCTTAATAATAAAATTAAAAGTAAGCATGACTTAGAAAAACTTTCTCGTACTTCCATATTGGGAGAATTACCAAATATTTTAAAAGGAGAATCGGATATTATACATGTTAATGATATTTCGCCAATTGCAGAAGCCTTCCGTATTTTAATTACTAATATGAATTTTTTATTACCTAAAAAAGATAAAGGAAAAACTGTTTTTGTTACTTCTACAATTAAGGGGGAGGGTAAAACTTTTGTTTCTGTTAATTTGGCTCTAACTTTAGCAACCCCCAGCAAAAAAGTTATTATTATAGGTTCAGACATAAGAAATCCTCAGCTGCAACGATATAATACATCTAGAAAAGGCTTAGCAGGTTTAACGGAATATTTATATTCAGATCAAACTAAATTAGAAGATATAGTACATATTTCTTCATTTAACCCATATTGTGATGTAATTTACTCCGGGATGATTCCGCCAAATCCAACAGATTTATTAAGTAATGGAAGATATGAAATATTATTGGATCATTTAAGATCTAAGTATGATTATATTGTTATAGATACTGCTCCTCTTCTATTGGTAACAGATACTTTCTTAATTGCAGATTTAGCTGATGTTACTTTGTATGTAACAAGATCCAGATATACAGAAAAGTTTCTTATTGATTTTGCCAACAGCAATATTGACAGTCAAAAAATTAAGAATGTCGGTTTTGTACTTAATGATGTGGATAAAAATAATTATGGCTATGGTAATAAATATGGATATGGGTATAGCTATAGTGATGAAGAAAAAAAATGGTGGAAAAATATTTTTAAATAATTATTTAAATTATATACATTATGGAACATGATATTAGACCTTGGGGAGAATACTGGGTTTTAGAAGATGCTGAAACTCATAAAGTAAAGAGAATTCTTGTTAAGCCCGGAAAAAGGCTTTCTTTACAATATCATCATCACAGGGCTGAAGTCTGGACTATAATTTCAGGGATAGGAACGATTACGATAAATAATGAAATTAAAGATTATAAAACAGGAGAGGTTGCACAAATCCCTTTAGGAGCGCATCACCGTATGGAGAACAAAACTAATGAACCGATTATTTTTATAGAAGTACAATACGGAAATTACTTTGGTGAAGACGATATTGTGAGAGTTGAAGATGATTACAACAGAGCATGAAAATATACAATGTAATTTTATCAGGAGGTGTAGGAAGCCGGCTTTGGCCTCTTTCCCGTAAGCAACATCCGAAACAGTTTTTAAAATTATTTTCTGGTAAAGCGTTATTTGAATTAACGGCAGAGCGCAATCAAAGGATTGTGGATCAAATAATGGTAGTAGGTAATACGGATCATATAGAATGGAGTAAGCAACTGTTGGATGGTATTTCCATTCCTAAAACTTTTATTATTGAAACAGCTGCACGAAATACTGCGGCGGCAATTGCTTTTGCGGCATTAGCTGTTGATCCAGACGATATATTGATTATCACACCCTCTGATCATCTTATTCAGAATCAGGATGCTTACGAAAAAGCAATAAAAGAAGCGGTTGAATTAGCTAAGAAAGATTTTTTAGTAACTTTCGGAGTTGTACCTTCAAAGCCTGAAACAGGTTATGGTTATATTGAATATGAAGGTAAAGATGTTCTTTCATTCAGAGAAAAACCCAATACTGAGACGGCTCAGGAATTTTTAGAAAGGGGAACTTTTCTTTGGAATTCCGGAATGTTCTGTTTTAAAGCAGGGATACTTTTAGATGAATTAAAAAATTATCAATCTGAACTATTCGAAAAATGTAATGAAGCATGGAATACATCTGAAAATCAATGTTTAAATCTTGATGCTTCACTTCAAATTCCTTCTATAAGCATCGACTATGCGGTGATGGAAAGATCAAAGAAGATAAAAGTGGTGCCTGCCCGTTTCAGATGGAATGATTTGGGTTCTTTCGAGTCTTTGTATGATTATTTACGTTCCACAGGTCATTCTGTAGATGAAAATGGAAATATGGTCATCGGTACGGAGATATTTACTGCTTTTGTAGGACTCAAAGATTCTATTTTGGTTCATACACCGGATGCTTTATTGATCCTGCATAAAGAAAGATCTCAGGATGTAAAGAAAGTATACAATCAACTTGAAAAATATAAATCTACACTAAGATAATTAAATCGAAAAAAAATGATTTCAAAGGAATCTAAAATATATATAGCGGGTCACCGGGGTATGGTGGGATCGGCAATCTGGAGACTATTATCAGAAAAAGGATATACGCATCTCATAGGATTATCAAGTAATGAACTTGATCTGAAAGATCAGAAAGCAGTTACAAAGTTTTTTGAAACTGAAAACCCTCAAGTCGTTATTGACGCAGCGGCAAAAGTTGGAGGGATTTTAGCCAACAATTCTTATCCTTATCAATTTCTGATGGAAAATATGCAGATTCAGAACAATCTGATTGATGCTTCATTGAAAAATGATGTTGAAAAGTTTATTTTCCTTGGTTCTTCATGTATTTATCCCAAATTGGCACCACAGCCTTTGAAAGAAGACTATCTGCTGACGGATTCTTTGGAACCGACAAACGAATGGTATGCAATAGCTAAAATTACCGGAATTAAGGCTGTTGAATCCATCCGGAAACAATTTGAAAAAGATTATGTATCATTAATGCCAACCAACTTATACGGAACTCATGATAACTTTGATCTGAATACGTCTCATGTTCTACCTGCAATGATCAGAAAGTTTCATGAAGCAAAAGAAAATGGTCATGCACCTGTAATATTATGGGGTTCCGGAACTCCTATGAGAGAGTTTCTTTTTGTGGACGATATGGCAGCTTCCGTAGTTTTTGCTCTGGAAAATAAACTTCCTGAACACTTATATAATGTAGGGACAGGTGTTGACTTAACCATAAAACAATTGGCGGAGTTGATTCAGAAAGTTACAGGACATACAGGCGAAATTATCTGGGATGCAGAAAAACCCGATGGAACACCAAGAAAACTGATGGATGTATCAAAAATGCATCAGCTTGGTTGGAAACACCAAATCGGGCTTGAAGAAGGAATTACTAAAACATACCAGTGGTTTTTGGAAAATTTAAATAATTTCAAACAGCTAAAAATGTCTTAACATTCTTAGCTTTAGACATCTCTTATCAACATCATTTATCAATACTAAACAAGCATACATCATTAAGATGAAAACAGCATTAATTACAGGAATTACTGGACAGGACGGTTCATATTTAGCAGAGCTTTTATTGGAAAAAGGATATCAGGTTCACGGCATTAAAAGAAGAGCTTCTTCATTCAATACCCAAAGAATTGACCATTTATATCAGGATCAGCATGAACAGGACGTTAATTTTACACTACATTACGGTGACCTTACGGATTCTACCAATATTATAAGAATTATCCAGGAAGTACAACCAGATGAAATTTATAATTTAGGAGCCATGTCCCATGTGAAAGTGTCATTTGATTCACCGGAATATGTTGCAAATGTTGATGGAATAGGAACTTTAAGAATTCTTGAAGCTGTTCGTATTCTTGGATTAGAAAAAAAGACAAGAATTTATCAGGCATCAACATCTGAATTATATGGTGGATTAGCGGAAAATAAAAATGAGAAAGGATTGTACGATGAGAATTCACCATTTTATCCACGTTCGCCTTATGGAGCAGCAAAAATATATGGTTTTTGGATCACTAAAAATTATCGTGAGGCTTACGGGATGTTTGCTTGCAACGGTATTTTATTTAATCATGAGTCCCCCAGAAGAGGAGAGACCTTTGTGACTCGTAAAATTACCATGGCAACTGCTGCTATTGCAAAAGGGAAGCAGGAATGCCTTTACTTAGGAAATCTTAATGCACTACGTGATTGGGGCCATGCCAAAGATTATGTTGAAGCCATGTGGAGAATTTTACAGCAGGATAAACCGGAAGATTTTGTGATCGCTATGGGAGAAACTACTTCAGTAAGAGATTTTGTAAAAATGGCATTCAATGAAATTGGCGTAGAACTGGCATTTGAAGGAAAGAATGAAAATGAAATTGCAAAAGTTGTTTCATGTAGTAATCCCCTTTATCAATTGGAAATCGGCAAAACAGTCGTTTCGGTAGATCCTGAATATTACAGACCAACGGAAGTAGATCTGTTGATTGGGGATCCTACAAAGTCTAAAACACAGTTGGGTTGGGAGCCTAAATATAATTTAAATGAATTAGTGCGAGAAATGGTGGAAAATGATTTAAATTTAATATTTTAAGTATTAAGTAGGTTTTAAAACCACAATAATAATATTCAATGAATATAAAATTAAATAGCAGCATCCTTTTTTTTCTTAGAATTTTAAAATCTTTTGCTTCTATCTTTATTCTGATCATTACTGCTAGATTTTTTGGGGTAGGTAATAAGATGGATAATTGGGTTGCAATATCAACATTTATAGCTGCTGTGACGGGTATTTTTTTTGGATCAATTAACGAAATATTTCGATCACATTTTGTAAGTGTTTTGGAAAAAAATGGAGAAAAATATGCGCTCGGTGAAGTATATTCCTTATTATTTTATACAGCCATATTCTGCGTAATATTTATTGTTTTATGCTTTTTTGGAAAACAATATATATATAAATTATTTTTTACTAATGAAATTGGTGGAGCTGGTAAAGAACTTTTTTATAATATGTTAATCCTAACTCTACCTTTGATATTCATTAATCAAGTGAATGGAATTCTGATTGGTATTTTGAATTCTTATGATCTTTTTTTCATTCCAGAAATTGTATCAATTTTTACAACGATATCATCTATCGGAATATTGTTTTTTTCGGTATCATATTTAGATATTTATTCATTGATTCTTTCGCAATATTTTGCATCCATTGTATTATTTATAATTTTAATAATATTTGTAAGAAAAAAAGGAGTGAATTTTTTTTCAAATGGTTTTTTACCAAAATTTAAAGATATTAAAATTTACATATATGCTTCTGCTCCTTTGATTTTGCCCTATTTATTGGGACAGATTAATGCAGTAACAGAAAAGCGATTTATTAATTTTTATGGTCAAGGGTATTTATCATATATTAACTACTCGAAGCAAATCATTGGAGTTCTTCAACCTGTTGTATTTGGAGTATTAATGACAATAATGGTTCCGCAACTGACAAAATATTTTGTCAGAAATGAATTGGAAAATTATAAAAAAAATTTAGTCGAATATTTTGATATCTGTGTAATTTTATGTATTTCTATAATTCCAATTTTATACGGTGGGCAATATTTTATTTGTACTCTTTTTTTTAAACATGGAAATATAAATGATAGTTCCTTATTACTGATAACGAAATTATTTGGATATTATGGATTAGGATTTATTGGAATTATATTTTATTGTTACGTAGGTGCATTGTATTTAACAATAAATAAAGCAAAGATATACTCTATTTTTGGAGCAGCAACCCAAGTTTTGATATTATTACTTAATTTTTTATCATACCGCAAATTTTCAGTCGAAGTTTTTCCGATTATTTTTAGCGGTGCTCATTTAATAGTTGCAATATTATTACTTTTAATTCTTGAAAAACAGTATCGACATAATTTAGTTTTTAGGTTTCTTAAAACTTTTTTAATCACAATATTATTAGCTTTATTTGTTAAATATTTTAACGAACAAACTAAAAATTTAACTATAATATCTATATTTTTTATTAATTTTTTATTTTTCTGTGGATTGCTTTTAATCAGCTTTTTCTTTACAAATAATCAAATTTTTAAGAAATTTCTATCAAAAAGTATATGAGTAATTTTTATTTATTCTTTGCAGATATCCATGAGCAACATTTATTCAAAGATGTTTTTCTTGTACCTTATTATTTATCAAAAGAAGAGAAAATTGATAATACGTCAATAGTTTTTCCAGAAAATAATAAAAATAGTGCTTTACCAAGTGATTATAGAAATGTTAATTTAATTAAGCTACGAAATAAATATTTATCCTTTAGATTTCCAATTACATTAATTTTTATCTTTTATTTAATTAGAAATATAAAAAAAATTGATAAGTTAATGCTCTTTCATTTATCTGATCAAACTTTTATAATTTCATTATTTTATAAACTTTTAAAACCAAAAGGTTTTTTGTATATTAAAGTCGATGGAGATTTTTGGATAGATAGATCAGTAAAATTATTAAGTACTAAGGGTAATATTAAAAAAATTATTAGTAGACAATTGTTACTAAACTTTTTTAAAGTAGTAGATAAAATTAGTGTAGAATCCAAAAATAGTTTAAGCATAATATTAACAAATAAAAAATTAAATCAGTTAGTCCAACATAAAACATTTTTGTTTCCAAATTGTTTTGATGAGGAAGAGTTTAAATCACTAAATATTAAAATCAATGAGTTCGACGAGAAAGATAAGTTGATTATAACAGTTGGAAGGCTCGGTAGTTTTCAGAAAAATACTGAAATGTTTTTAGAATCACTTACCAAAGTGAATCTATTAGATTGGAAAGTAGTATTAATTGGAAATATTGAAAATGATGAACAAGATTTCAGTTTATATATAGATAAATATTTAAACAAAAATCCCCATTTGAGAAAACAAATTTTTTTTTTAGGACAAATTAACGATAGGAAAGAGCTATATGAGTGGTATAACAGAGCAAGAATATTTGTATTAACATCACGATATGAGGGTTTTTGTTTGTCACTAGTTGAGGCTTCTAGATTTAAAAATATAATACTTTCAACAGATGTAAGTGGTGTGGAAGATATCGAAGATTATTCACCAGTCTTTTATTTAAAGCAAAATAATTCAGATGATCTGTCTATTCAGCTAAATGAATTAATCGGAAATGGGATAAATACAGATTTATTTAAAGGCAAAATTAAATATGATCTATTTTATGATAATAAAATTAAAAATCTTAAATAATGAGTCTTTTAATAATAACTGGTACCATAGAAATAAAAAATGACGATATTTTTAATTTGACAATTAAAGACACAGCGACTAGGTTAATACAGTATTTAAATGCATTAGAATATGCAATCTGTGAGTATAAAACCGTTGATACCATTATTTTTTGTGATAATTCTAATTATTTATACGATTATACTGAGCTTATAGACCGTGCAAAACAAAAAAATAAGAATTTAGAAGTATTATCTTTCCTAGGTAATATGAAGTCGGTTATAGAAAATGGTAAAGGTTATGGAGAGGGGGAAATTATGCGTTATATTTTTGAAAACAGCAAATATATACATCGATATAAATCATTTTTTAAGTTGACAGGCAGACTCATCGTGAAAAATTTCGATAAAATAAATTCTTCTAAGAAAATTGGAAGTAGATTTATTTATTATCCAAAAGAGATGTATGGAAGAAAGAATTCGTTGGTAAGTACGGTTTTTTATAAAATAGATAAAAGCACTTATTTGGATTTTTTTATAGAAGCTTATAGAGAAGTTAAAGATTCAAAAATGGAATATTTAGAAGTTGTTTTCTGTAAGATAATTAAGAAAAATTCGATTACATGTAAGTCTTTTCATATTTTCCCTGATATTTCTGGGTATTCTGGTTCAACTGGTTTAAAGTATGACTTATCAAGAAAGAAAATTTTAATTGAAAATATAATAAATTTGTTAGGATTACATAATATAAAACCAAATTTGTTTAAATCTCTACTGTATAAAATCATTTTTTTCTTAAAGAATAAAAATAGGTTTTAAGAAAAATTTAAGTAAACTTCAAATACTTATATTGAAAATAATAAATAGGTCAGGATAAATTGAGTTTACTAATAAAAATATCGTTTAGTAAGAACTATTAAAGCTTGTTTTTTTGGATTTGAGAGAATATTCAGTAAATAATATGTCCAGAATAAACAGATATTTCGAGTCAATATTGATTTGTTAGCTTCTTGAGTTCAATAATATTTATTTATCAGTAGGGATAAATATGTATATCAAATACATTTATAACTAAAATAATGATAATAAGATTTTGCTAGCTCAAAGGTTAATAATTATACATTAACAAAATTTTTTAACCAGATGTCTTTAAATATTCCAAAGTATTATATAAAAAACTTTTAAAGAATCTTTAATATTTGTAAAATTTGCCATTAATATGGAAAATCAACCACTTATCTCAATTATTACAGTTGTTTACAATAGTAAAAAGACAATTGAACAAACAATTAGAAGCGTATTAAATCAATCCTATTCCAAAATTGAATATATTATTATAGATGGTGAAAGTAATGATGGAACTATGCAAATAGTTTCAAAGTATAAAGATAAGATAGCACATGTTATTAGTGAGAAAGACAAAGGAATTTATGATGCCATGAATAAAGGTATTTTGATGGCAAAAGGTGATGTTATAGGTATATTGAATTCGGACGATTACTATGAAATTGATACTGTTGAAAATATTGCAAGTATTTATAAACCTGGCTTGGTTAATTACTATGGTGACCTTAGAAATCTACTTGAAAGCAATAAAAGCTTTATCATTTCAGCATCTGACAATCTTAATAAGTTAAAAAGAGGGATGGTGGTAAATCATCCAACTTTATTTGTGAATAAAGAAGTTTATAAAAAATTCGGACAATTTTCTTTAAAGTATAAAATAGCTGCAGACTGGGATTTTACTTTGAGATGTTATTTGAATGGTGTTAAATTTATAAAGGTACCCAAAGTTTTGAGTAATTTTCGCGTAGGTGGCGTAAGTAGCGGTATTTCTCGTCTGTATTTAGAAGAACTTAGTACAATCCGAAAATCGAATGGGCTTTACAAAGTATTTGATAAATATTATTGGTATGACAGGTTGAGATTTATGTTATTGGGTAAGTATCTGTATAAATTGTATTTATTAAAAAAAAGGAATAATGTCTAAAAAAAATTTTTTTTTACTTTTTTTATTGATTTGGTTTGTTCCACCTCTTGTAAAGTTTTTTGATCTGGATTCATATTCCATAAGTACTGTTACTTGTGTAGGTTTATTTTCTTTCATTTATTTACTTGATAGAAAACCGATATATATAAATAAACATTTTGTTAATGTAATAGTGTTTACTACTGTACTTATTAGTATTAATATAGTTATAACTTCACTTTATTTTCAATTTGATAATTATGATTACATAAGATCCATAATTTCGTTTATTTTTTTTATGATTTTTTTATCCAGCTCATTTTTTTTTAATAAAGTTCTTTTAACAATCCATAAACAAAATTTTAATTTATTCTTTAAGAGAATATTTTATTTTTATATTTTTATAGTAGCCATATATCCTATTACAGATAATATTTTTAATACTGGTGGTAGACCTATTTTTCCATATACGGAGCCATCACATTTTGCTTTGTTTTTTGGCCCCATACTATGTTATAATATTTTATCAGCTGAAAAAAGTAGGAAAAGATTATATTTAATCCTGATTGGATTGGTGATAGCTGTTTTTATTAAAAATCTTACACTTTTAGTTACAATCACTATAATATCAATTTTTGTATATCGTGTTTATGTTATTCCTTTAAGTTTGTTAGCTGGTCTAATCATGTATTTTTTTGCAGATATAGAATATTTTCTGTCAAGATTAGATTTCAGTGATTCGAAAACAAATAATTTATCAGTTCTTGTTTACAAAAAAGGATATGAACTAATTGAGCAAGCCTTAATAAAGAGCAAAGGATTAGGTATTGGTTTTCAACAGTTAGGTTATGTCGAAATAGATACCCCTACCAGACAGTGGATTATGAAAATTACACACGGCCAAGACCTCAATGAGAAAGACGGTGGATTTTTGTCTAGTAAAATAATTTCTGAATTTGGTATTGTAGGAATATTGTTAATAGTTGCATATTTGATATTGTTGATAATTATCTGGTTCAGGTTCGGTAAAGAAAATTTAGGAGAAATGTCTCCATCTAAAATTATTTGTTATTCAAGTATTATAACATTATTTTCAGAGTTGTTTTTTAGAAGTCTTGGATATTTTACACCTTCTGTCTTTTTGTTTTTAGTAGCAATATTTTTATTAATGAATGAAAAGAAAAAACTTCATTAGGATGACGGAAGGATTGAAAGTTATCTTATTATTTCTATTATTGATAACAGGTGGAGTAGCTCGTTCACAAAGTAGCTTTGAGCTTAAAGATTCTTTTACAGGGCAATCTTTTAATTGTATTGAGACAAAATTTTGGAAAGATGGTAGTTTAATGCATAGTTCTAAAGTTGATGGAATCATTTTTATTGAGAAAGATGGTAAGTACTTTAAGAGAGTATATGATGGCAAAATCAATATTAAATGGTTTGGTGCTATTGGCGATGGAAAAAAAGATGATTCTAAAGCTATTCAAAAAGCATTAGATTTTGGTGAATCAGTCTTTTTTCCATCAGGCATTTACAAATTTAATTCCTCAGTCAAACATCAAATCCAAATTGATGGTGACTCGGGAAATACATATTTTGTTCCTTATGATATTGAAAATGCGATTCTGACGTACGAAACAAGAGCACCATTTTGGACATACGCTAGTGTACTCTCTAATATTAGATTTATATCCGATAATAAAAAAGGTATTGCAATAACCTTCGGGAAAACCAATATGCTTGACAAATCTGTTAATGATCAATACGTGGGAAATGTAACTTTCCAAAACGTATTATTTAAAAACTTTGATAAAGCGGTGCAGTTTCCATTTGGTAATATCGGAACTAATTTTTATAATTGTTCTTTCCAGATCAACAATTATGGTGTATATGGATTAGATAATAAATTAGATGGAGATATTATGCATGGAGGAAACAAAGGGTTTTATGCATGTGAATTTGATTCAAATAATATAGCCGTCTATTTTAATAATAAAACTGATGGTTTTGGAGGGCTTAGTTTTACTGATTGTATATTTCAATTAAATTTGGTTAATGGCTATTTCAATACTAATAATACATATATGCCTGTTGTTTTTCAAAATTGTTGGGATGAAAAGATTGTAAATTCTGATGATAATGTACTGATAGATCAATATGATGGAAATAAATTATTTAATAAGAAATTCAAAAGTGCAAGCTATATTTTCGACGGTGAAAATTCATCTTACGTTTTTATTGGTGGAAGGTTAATGAATATAGACATTCTTGGTAAAAATATTATTATAAACTCATATTCTTCTAAAGTAGAATTTAAAAAAAACGTTGGCGCAGAAAAGTTTACTATTGATAAAGATTCTCAAATTATTCTACATTATCCATCTACAGATCAAGGGCTGCAAGCCTCTTCATCTATAAAATTACAGGGCTTCCCTCAGATTACAGCCAATAATATACTGGTTTCATCATCAAATTCCGAAGCTAGAAGCTTTGTAATAAACATTCTCAGAAAAAATAATGGTATTAATGCTATGTTTTCCGTTAATCCTAAAAATCAATTTGGTCTTAGCGGTTCTTTTTTACCAAATCCCGCAATCATTGAGAAAATTGGTGGAGATTTTAGTAATAAACTAACTTTGGATTTTAAAGAAAGAAACCAATATATATCTATCAACGATACTAAAACGACTTTGGAAAAAGGATATTATGTTATCTTAATGGATATTAAAGTAAATGAAGGAGATCCAAAAATTTTCATTTGGAATCGTAATGAAATTCAATTTTCTAGTATAAACCTCTTAAGAGATAAAAAATATAATACATATGCATCTTATGGTTACATAATTAAAAATTCAAGTGTTTTTTTAGATATAAGTTCTTTAGAAGGGAAAAAAATAGACTTAAATATCAAGAATTATCAGATTATAAAATTTAAAAATTTGCAAGAATTGTTTGGTTTTCTAGCATATATTACCACAAAATAATTGAGACGATTGTATTATATTTATTATAATATTAATACAATACATATTAAATACAATTAAGAAAAATATGATATTAATAGATAGTGTTTTTGTAAATGTAGGGGGAGCAAAAATTCTTCTTGAATATATTCTTACGAAACTGGCAAGTTCTTCTGAGGAATATTTTTTATTATTGGATTATCGGTCGGAAAATAATTTAGATATAGATGTCCATTCTTTTAAATTTAAATATGTAAAAGGATATTTCGAAAGGAAAAAATTTTATGAAGAAAATAGAGATAAATTTTCAAAGGTATTATGCTTTGGGAATATACCGCCTAATTACAAAATGAAGGATACTAAAGTTTATACTTATTTTCAACAGCAATTATTTTTACAGGTACCAAAAAATTTTAGCTTTATTAATAAATTTAAGTATTTCGTCAAGGTTTGTTTACTTCGACGATTAGTGAAAAATTCTGATCAATGGCTGGTTCAATCTTCATTAATTTCTGATAAACTTTCAAAAAAATTCAATATATCTAAAAATCATATAACTATTTTACCATTTTATCCGCCACTAATAAGTGATCATAAATTTACAAGATTAAAAAATACTTTTATTTATGTCAGTGATGCAAATCCACATAAAAATCATTATAAATTAATTGAGGCATTCTGTTTGTTTTATGATCATTATAAGATAGGCTCTTTAACTTTGACAATACCTGAATATGCACATGAATTAATTGAATTTATTAAAATTAAAACCGATTTGAAATATCCGATTATAAATATTGGTTTTATAAAGAGGAATGATTTATATGAATACTATAATACATATGAATTCTTAATATTTCCATCGTTAGCAGAGAGTTTTGGTCTGGGGCTAGTTGAAGCTATAGATTGTGGTTGTAAAGTAATTGCAGCTGATTTGCCTTATACATATCAGGTTTGTAAACCAAGTCTTGTATTTAATCCTTTTTCCTTACAAGATATTTATAATACTCTTGTAAAAACACAGAACCTAGATAGTATTCCAATTTCAGAGAAGAGTATTACTAATAATATTGATTTATTGCTGAATTTATTAGAAAAATAGTCAGTTCCAACTTTAAAAATATTTTCATATCTATGAAGATTTCTATTATTACGGTTTCCTATAACAGTGCAAAAACTATTGAAGAGACTTTAAAATCTGTAAAAAAACAAACTTATTCAAATATTGAATATATTGTTATTGATGGAGGATCCAAAGATGAAACCATATCTATCATAAAAAAATATGAAGATTTAATATCCTACTGGGTAAGTGAACCGGATAAAGGGCTATATGATGCTATAAATAAAGGGATTAATAAAGCAACAGGCGATTTTATAGGGATTATAAATTCAGATGATACTTTCTTTGAAAATAATACTGTAGAGAAAATAGCACAGTTTTTAATTGAAAATTCTGAATTGGATGCAATTACGGGAGATATTGTTCAACATAAGGATAATAAAATTATTAGAAAATACTCTTCAAGTAAATGGTCTCCAGAAAAACTTAAAATTGGTTTTATGGCACCACATCCATCAATTTTTATTAAAACGTCTCTTTTTTCTAAATATGGAAACTATAAAAATGGATATAGAATTGCGGCAGATTACGAACTTATTATAAGATTTTTTTTAAAGCACAAAATTAATTATAAATATTCAAACATAATAACTACTTCAATGGCTACTGGTGGCGCAAGTAGTTCAGGATATAAAAGTTATAAAATAATCACACAAGAAATAAAAAAGGCTTTTGACGAGAATAAAATTAATTATGCTCCTTTAAAAGTTAAGTATCGATTTATATGGAAAATCTGGGGTTATATTAATAAATAATAATTTGGTTAAAATTTTAAGTTTATAATGAAAATTATAATTACAGGAGCATCTGGATTTGTAGGACAAAATCTTTCCAAATATTTACAGGATCATAAGCTGGATGTTCAGGGGATATCTCTAAGAAAATCATGGCTTTTAAATAAAAACAGTGACGCCATCATTCACTTGGCCGGAAAAGCCCACGACACTTCAAATACTTCAGCTGATGAAGAATATTTTAAGATTAATACAGAACTTACAAAAGAGCTTTTTGATGAGTTTCTAAAATCTGATATTTCCGATTTCATTTATTTCAGTAGTGTAAAAGCAACAGCAGATACCATTGAGAATATTTTGTATGAAGAACATTTTTCAAATCCACAAACGCCTTATGGAAAATCCAAACTTAAGGCAGAAAAGTATTTGTTATCCAGACAACTTCCTAAAGGTAAAAGGTTGTTTATTATTCGGCCCTGTATGATTCATGGCCCTGGAAATAAAGGAAATTTGAACCTGCTTTATAAAGTAGTAGAAAAAGGAATTCCCTGGCCACTGGCTTCATTTCATAACAAACGCTCATTTTTGGGTATTGATAACCTTAATTTTTTAACATTACAAATTCTTAAAAATAAATATATTGAATCTGGAATTTATAATTTTGCAGACGATGATTTTATTTCTACTAATGAACTTATAAAAATTATCAGCAAAGCTTCCGGAAAAAGGGCAAAGTTCTGGAATATCTCAACAGGATTAATTTCTTCTATTGCAAAGGTCGGTGATAAGATCAAATTGCCTTTAAATTCAGAAAGATTAAAAAAATTGACTGAAAGTTATATAGTTTCAAATGAAAAAATAAAAAAAGCTTTGAATATTGAAAAGCTACCAGTAACCGCTGCAGAGGGTTTAATAAGAACCATTAAAAGCTTTAAAGAATAAATGGAATATATTTTAGTCACGATTATATTATTGGTCTCTATATTAATCTACTTCAAAATTGCAGATAAATACAATATCATAGACAAGCCCAACCACCGGAGTGCCCATACACAAATTACATTGCGTGGAGGAGGGATCATCTTCCCGTTGGCTTTTATTGTATTTTCGCTATTTAATTTTAGCCAAGCCGTGGAAAATTATGGGTCGTTTGGCTTAGGATTGCTTGCCATCTGTACCATTAGCTTTATCGATGACGTCAGAACCTTGTCCAACCGGATAAGACTGGCGATCCATCTTATTTCAGTGATCCTCCTGTTATATTTTACCGGGGCATTTCAGGTAATGCCATTTTGGATGTGGCCTGTAGCCTTCATTTTAATTATAGGAACCTTAAATGCCTATAATTTCATGGACGGGATTAACGGGATGACGGGAATATACAGTTTGGTTACATTAGGCTCTCTGGCTTACATTAATAAGAACATTATTCTATTTACGGACAATGACTTTATATTATATCCTATTCTGGCGTGTCTGGTTTTCTTATTTTTCAATTTCAGGAAAAAAGCAAAATGTTTTGCAGGGGATGTAGGAAGTATGGGCATCGGGTTTTGGGTGATCGGACTGATCACGCTTCTTATTATGAAAACCGGAGAATATAAATATATTCTTTTACTTTCCGTTTACGGAATGGAAGTCGTATTAACCATCGTAGAAAGAATATGGCTGAAAGAGAATATCTTTGAAGCCCACAGAAGGCATCTGTATCAGCTGTTCGCCAATGAAAAAAAAGTATCACACCTGATCATCAGTGCAGTTTACGCTGCTGTTCAGCTTCTTGTGAATGTATTCTTAATCTACTCCGGACTTCCGGTATGGGTAACGGTATTGCTTATTTTTCTTCCGGTCGGCGCGCTTTATCTTGGACTGAAATGGAGTTTGAAAAAGAAATATAACCTTTAATAAATTAAAATATGAAAATAAAAGAAACCCCTTTAAAAGACTGCTACATTATCGAACCTACCATCTTTGAAGATGACCGGGGTTATTTTTTTGAAAAATTCAATGAAAAAAAGTTTGAAGAGCTTACGGGAATGAACGGACATTTTGTACAGGATAATATCTCAAAATCTTCATATGGTGTTTTAAGAGGGATTCATTTGCAGAAAGGAGAGCACGCCCAGGCAAAGCTTGTTTCCTGCCTTGAAGGAAAAGTCTGGGATGTGGCTGTGGACCTCAGGGAAGATTCGCCGACCTTCGGACAGTGGTTCGGTATTGAGCTGACAGCTGAAAATAAGACGCAGCTGTATGTTCCCAGAGGTTTCGGGCATGGATTTTCTGTACTCAGCGAAACAGCGGTTTTTGCTTACAAATGCGATAATTTTTATAATAAAGAATCGGAAGGCAGCGTAAAATACAACGATCCGGATCTGAATATCGACTGGAAGATTGCTGATGGTGAAGCTGTTCTTTCCGGGAAAGATGAAAATGCTCCCGGTTTCAAGGAAAAGAATTTTTAGAAGATGATAGGCCGCTTTATAAAGCGGCTTTTATTTTTTAATCCAGACTCTTCAATATTTTGTATCTTTGCCAACTCAAAATCAAAAAGATGCGTACGAAATCGGTAGGTAAAAAGAAAATTAATGTAGTAACGCTTGGATGCTCCAAGAACGTTTATGATTCCGAAGTTTTAATGAGCCAGCTTAAAGCCAACGGTAAGGAAGTGGTTCATGAAGACCGCGGAGATATTGTGGTGATTAATACCTGCGGATTTATCGATAACGCAAAGGAGGAATCCATCAACACGATTCTTGATTATGTAGAAGCGAAAAACAGGGGAGAGGTTGAGAAAGTCTTTGTTACCGGCTGTCTGTCCGAAAGATACAAACCGGATTTGATCCGTGAAATTCCGGATGTGGACCAATACTTCGGGACAAGAGATCTTCCGATCCTGCTGAAGCATTTGGGGGCTGATTATAAACATGAACTGGTTGGAGAAAGACTGACGACCACGCCGAAACACTACGCATACCTTAAGATTTCCGAAGGATGCGACAGGCCTTGCTCGTTCTGTGCGATTCCATTGATGAGAGGAAACCACGTGTCCACTCCGATTGAGAAACTGGTGACCGAAGCACAGAAGCTGGCAAAAAAAGGAACCAAAGAACTGATCCTGATTGCACAGGACCTTACCTATTACGGTCTTGATATTTACAAAAGACGGGCATTGGGCGATTTGTTGAAAGAATTGGTAAAAGTGGAAGGAATCGAATGGATCCGTCTTCACTATGCTTTCCCGAGCGGATTCCCGGAAGATGTTCTTGATATCATCAGAGAAGAGCCGAAAGTCTGCAATTATATCGATATTCCGCTGCAGCATATCAATTCAGAGTTATTAAAGTCCATGAAAAGAGGGACCACCCACGAAAAAACGGATGCCCTTCTGGCAAAATTCAGGGAGAAAGTTCCGGATATGGCCATCAGAACGACATTGATCGTTGGCTATCCCGGAGAGACGGAAGAAATTTTCCAGGAACTGAAAGATTGGGTGAGAACCCAGAAGTTCGACAGACTGGGCTGCTTTACCTATTCCCATGAAGAAAATACCGGCGCTTATGTTCTGGAAGATACCATTCCGCAGGAAATAAAAGAAGCAAGGGTAGAGGAGATCATGGAAATCCAGTCCCAGATTTCATGGGAGAAAAACCAGGAGAAAATCGGGCAGGTCTATAAATGTATATTCGACAGGAAGGAAGGTAATTATTTTATCGGAAGAACCGAATATGATTCGCCTGACGTAGACAATACCGTTCTTGTTTCTGCTGAAAACACCTATGTTTCCATCGGTGAATTTGCCGACGTAAAGATTACCTCTGCTGAAGAATTCGATTTATACGGAGAATTGGTATAAGAAGATTTTAATCTGATCAAACTTCCAGATTAGATAATTTAAATAAAAAATAAGCGATGACGTTTCATCGCTTATTTTTTATTTTATCATTCATAGGTTAACGTCTGTTCGAGTGTTTTTTACAGTTCAGCGGAGAAAAATGTATCGGGAACGTATAAAACAGGACTTCCGATTTGTAGTTCAGCAGATTCGCGATACGATTTTTTCAAAATCTACCTATATTGCTGACAATTCTCAGGACTTGAAATTTTGCTAGCTCAAACGGCTCTGTGAACTGAAAAAAATGTCTAACATTCAAAAAAGCTTCATGTTCTCTGCGTTCGTTATCATAAAGCCTGTCGAAGTTCTCTGCAGATACGGTTAACAGGCGTTTTATGATGAAATCAGAATGTATTTAAGCTTTGTGAAAATATTTAACATATTGATTATCAAACCTAATTAAGTGTTAAATTTATGTTAATTTCAGTCTTTTAGTTAATTTTGTTAACATTTTAACGTCTTTTTTAACATGTTTTAACAATAGGCTTTAAAGTAGCTGATACCAGGGACTTACAAATAAAATTAAGATAAATTTTGGTTTTTATTAACATCTGTTAACAAATAAAATAGGCTCGTTAAAAGAATCCTTATAGATTTGCCCCTGTCAAAACCAATAAAAGTTCAACATGATGAAAAGATTCATTCTCGTAATCATAATGATGATTTCAACCCTTGGTATTTATTCGTTCAAAATGAATGCCATAGATGCGAAAAAAACAAGTTATGCATCGTACTACCACGATAAATTTAACGGTAGAAAAACAGCCAGCGGAGAAATCTTTGATAATGCAAAGTTCACTGCGGCAAACAGAACGCTTCCTTTCGGAACAAGTATTAAGGTCACCAACCTGAACAATGGTAAAGAGGTAATAGTGAAAGTAAATGACAGAGGACCTTACCATTCTACCAGAGCTTTGGATATGTCTAAAGCAGCGTTCGATGAAATCGGGGATACCGGAAACGGTACCATTCCGGTGGAATATGAAATTGTCGATTAAATTTTATGATTTAAATTAAAAGAGGCGGCCTCAATTCTGAGACCGCCTCTTTTATTTTCAGTAGATTATCAAAATGAAAGATTAAGACTTCCCGTTGATGCCGGGATTTAAATAGATTTCCTGTTTATATAGCAACAAACTGTTTATTTGATAATCAATACCTTTGAAAGTAATGTTAATCAGATAAACTTCCAGCATCCGGCTTCCCTCTTCCAGCCTATTAGTCTGATTTCTTTCGGGTTTACTTCATTTAAAGGCTTAGCTCCACCAGTGCCGGGCAATGGTCGGAATGCACGGCTTCCTTTAGAATAACCGCTCTTGTAAGCTTGTCTTTTAAGCTGTAGGACGTGAAATTGTAATCGAGTCTCCAGCCTTTGTTTTTGGCCCTCGCATTCTGCCGATAGCTCCACCAGGTGTAATGATCCGGCTCACCGTTGAAAAACCGGAAACTGTCGATCAGTTCGCATTCATTGATGAAATCCGTCATCCATTCTCTTTCCATCGGTAGAAAACCGGAAACATTTTTCAGGCGTACCGGATCATGGATATCAATCGCTTCATGGCAGATGTTGAAATCCCCCGAGATAATGAGATTCGGGATTTCGTTCTTGAGGTTTTTAATATAATCCAGAAAATCACGGCAGAATTCCATTTTGAATTCCAGCCTCTCAATATTGGACGCAGAAGGTACATACACTGAAATGGCCGAAAAACCATCGAAGTCTGCACGGATGATCCTTCCTTCGCTGTCGTAGCTTTCGATACCGCAGCCGTACTCTACATGGTTGGGCTTGATTTTTGAGGCGATTCCGACGCCGCTGTAGCCTTTACGTTCCGCCGAATGCCAGTAACTGTAGTAGCCCAGCTTTTCCAGGCTTTCAATATCGATCTGGTCGTTCCCGGCCTTGCTTTCCTGTATGCAGATCACATCCGGATCTGCCGTTTTCAGCCAGCCTAAAAAATCCTTGGTGAAAGCTGCCCGGATTCCGTTGACATTATAAGTGATTAATTTCATGCCTCAAAAATATCAATAAAAAAGGAGCGGAAAAAATCTTTGATTTTTTCCGCTCCTTATCTCATTTTAAAAGAATACTATTTGGGTTCCAGAACACTGATCGGAATGATGCATTCTTCCAGTGAAATTCCCCCGTGCTGATAGGTTTCCTTGTAATAATTCACAAAGTGATTGTAATTCTTGGGATAGGCCAGGAAAATATTATTCTTTGCGAAAATATATTTCGAACTTAAATTCCCTTTCGGTAAAAACAGTTTCTCAGGATTCGTAATCGCCCATACATCGCTGTCATCATACGTTAGGCTCTTTCCTGTCTTATAACGGATGTTGGTAGATGTTTCCCGGTCACCGACCACTTTGCTTGGTTTTTTTACGTAAACCGTGCCGTGATCGGTGGTAATCACCAATCTGAAACCGTTTTCCGCTGCTAATTTTATAATTTTCAGCAATGATGAATTTTCAAACCAGTTCAGTGTTAAAGACCGGAAGGTCTTATCGTCACGGATCAGCTGGTCTACAATATGGTTGTCCGTTTTCGCGTGGGAAAGGATATCAATGAAATTATAAACGATTACCAGAAGGTCATTGTTCTTGTGCTGGTTGAAATCGTCATAAATCTTCCGCTCGAAATCCGCATTCAGGACTTTCAGGTATTTCATCGATTTGGAGCTGAGCCCGATCCGCTTCATCTGGTCTTCCAGAAAATCCCGTTCGTACTCGTTTTTATTTCCTTCTTCATTATCATTGAACCATTTGTCCGGGAAGCGTTTTTCAATTTCAGAAGGCATTAACCCCGCAAAAAAAGAATTTCTCGCATATTGCGTCGCAGTCGGAAGAATACTATAGTAATAATCTTCGGAAATCTTATTGTAATATTTCGTAAACAAAGGTTCGACTACTTTCCATTGATCATAACGGAGGTTATCCACCATCAGCAGTAGAACCTTGTCTTTTTCCACTTCCGGTTTCACTTTATCCTTGAAAAGCGTATGGCTCATCATTGGTTTATCCGGACCGCTCAGCCATTCTTCGTAGTTCTTCTCGATGAATTTTGCGAACTGGATATTGGCCTCCTCTTTTTGGGATTGCAGCAGGTCTGCAAACTCATTGTCCGTTACTTTATCGAACTTAATTTCCCAGTTAAGGATTTTTTTATAATATTCCGCCCATTCCTGATACGTTCTCAGATAAGAAAGCTCCATCGAAAGGTTCCTGAATTCCTGCTGGTATTGAAGGATCGTTTTCTGCTCCACCAGATTATCTTCCTGAAGGTTTTTCTTTAAGGATAATAAAATCTGGTTTGGATTGACGGGCTTTAAGATGTAATCGGCAATCTGCGAACCGATCGCCTCTTCCATAATATGTTCCTCTTCACTTTTCGTAACCATCACGATTTTCAGGGAATTGTCTTTATCCTTGAGCATGGGAATGGCTTCAAGCCCGGAAATTCCGGGCATATTCTCATCAATAAGAACCAGGGCAAATTTTTCCGAATCCATCAGTTCAAGGGCTTCGTTTACATTGTTTAAAGGCGTTATCTGGTACCCTTTTTTTTCGAGAAAAACGATGTGAGGTTTAAGTAAATCTATTTCATCATCTATCCATAATATCTTTTCCGACATAATTAATTTTTTACACGGTTATTGTATCAAATTGCCGACCATTTATTGGTAAAATCTGCCAAAATGCGCAGACGTAAAGTTAAATATAAGTTAATGAAATACCCCAATATTTCTGCGATTTTTAAAGCACTTAGGTCAGAAAATTTTAAAAATGAATAAGAATTACTTATTTTCAATAAAAGCAATTAATAATTCTCAGGAGGTAACAGCCACATCTTTTATTTTTAATTGATCACGTCTCTTTATCAAACTTAAATTTAAACCTGAATATTAAAACAGTCGCATCCCTGGAAAAACAGTCCTGTTTTAATGAAATTTAATCGGATCTAAAATTTAAAATCCCTAAATTTGTTATAAATACGGACGTTTCCAAATGCAGAATAAGTTAAAAATCATCAATGATCCCGTTCACGGATTTATCAAAATTCCCCACGAAATTCTATTTGATATCATCGAGCATCCTTACTTTCAGCGGTTGAGAAGAATAGGGCAGACCGGCCTGTTGAACCTGATTTTTCCCGGGGCAACCCACACCCGGTTCCATCATGCCCTGGGAGCCATGCACCTGATGTTTACAGCTTTGGAAACCTTAAAACAGAAAGGCATCAGCATTTCTCAGGACGAAGAAAAAGGGGCGATGCTGGCTATTCTGATGCATGACATCGGTCATGGTCCGTTTTCCCACGCGCTGGAATGTATGCTGATGGATGACTGGCACCATGAAAAACTTTCGCTGCTGCTCATGAACCGCCTGAATGATCAGTTCAACGGAGAGCTGTCCTGTGCCATTGAAATGTTTCAGGGGAAATACCACCGGAAATTCTTCAATCAGCTGATTTCTTCCCAACTGGATGTCGACAGGCTGGATTACCTGAAAAGAGACAGCTTCTTTACGGGAGTTTCCGAAGGCAATATCAATACCCAGCGGATCATCTCCATGATGAATGTCTGTGACGACGGCGAACTGGTGATCGATACCAAAGGGATTTATTCCATCGAAAATTTCCTCACTGCCAGGATGTTCATGTATTGGCAGGTGTATTATCACAAAACCTCTGCACTGGCTGAATTTATTTTGGTTAAAATTTTGGAAAGGGCCAAATATCTGGTTTCTCAGGGTGTTGATCTGCCGGCTACCGAAAATCTGAAGTATTTCCTGTACCGTGAAAAAAGTGCCGCTACCGATGAAGATGTGGAAAGATTCACTCAGCTTGATGACAATGATATTATCCAGGCCATGAAGAACTGGCAGAATGCTGATGATATGATTCTGTCATACTGGTGTACCTGCGTGATCCAGAGAAATCTTCCGAAAACCATTATTTCATCCCATGCTTTTGGCCCGGAATTTATTGAAGAAAAAATAAAAAATGTGAACGGATTTTTCGGAATCGATAATGGAAACGAACTAGTACATGAAATCAAGAGAAAACTCCTTCCTTACGACACCGAAAAACAGCCGATTTACCTCCTCCAGAAAAATGGAAAAAAAATAAGGCTGGACGAATCCGAAGATCAGCTTTTGTCGGGTCTAATGGTTCATAAAACCCAGCGTTATATCCTTACTTTCCCACGGGAGATTGCAGGCCTTATTTCTTAAAGAATATTAAAAATTAAAATTCCTAAAATTAAAAGATGTTTGCGAATTACAGAATTTCTTATCTTTGCAGAATATGGAATTTACAGCTTCGCAGATTGCAGGTTTTATCGACGGAAAAATAATAGGTGACGAAAATGCGCTTATTACTGGAGTTTCACCCATTGAAGGCGGGGAAACGGGCCATCTTTCTTTTATAGCACAGGATCGGTTTATCCCTTATCTGGAGACTTCAGAGTGTTCTGTAATCATCGTTTCGGAAAACCTTTTATCAAAAGAGGTCTATGCTCCTACCATTATTGCAGTAAAGGACGCTTATCTTTCGTTCCAGATTCTGATGAACCTGTATCAGGAGATGCAGGGCCGTAAAAGCGGTATTGAAGACGGTGCTTCCATTCATGAAACGGCAGGCATAGGCGAAAATGTCTATATAGGAACCTTTACTTATATTTCCGAAAAAGCCAAAATCGGCGAAGGAACCCAGATTTATCCGCAGGTATACATCGGCAAAGGGGTAAAAATCGGGAAAAACTGTAAAATCGACAGCGGAGCCAGAATTTATGACTATTGCATTATCGGAGATAATTGCATCGTTCACTCCAACACCGTGATTGGTGGCGACGGATTCGGTTTTCAGCCGACGCCGGAAGGTTTCAAAAAAATTCCGCAGCTGGGAAATGTCATTATCGAAGATGACGTGGAAATCGGTTCCAACTGCAGCATCGACCGCGCGACCATCGGTTCTACCATTATCGGAAAAGGAACCAAGATCGATAACCTTATCCAGATTGCCCACAATGTAAAAATCGGAAAGAACAACGTCATCGCCGCACAGGCGGGAATCGCGGGCTCCACTACCATCGGCGACTGGAATCAGATCGGCGGGCAGGTAGGCATCGTAGGGCATATTAAAATAGGAAGCCAGGTAAAGATCCAGGCCCAGAGCGGTGTAAATACCCATGTCAACGATAGGGATACCGTGTACGGATCACCTGCCATCAGCTACAACGATTACCTCAGAAGCTATGTCCATTTCAGAAACCTTCCTGAAATCGTAAAAAGAATAAACAATCTTGAGAATAACTCAAAAGATAAAACTAATGAGTGATATGCAAAAAACACTTCAGCAGGAAGTGACCCTTTCCGGAATCGGACTTCATACAGGTAAAGAAGTAAAATTAACCATAAAACCTGCCAGGGAAAACACAGGTTTTGTTTTTGTAAGAACCGATCTTGAAGGCCATCCCCAGGTCGAAGCAGATGTAAACTATGTTGTAGCTACCGAAAGAGGGACTACATTGGAAAAGCTGGGCGTTAAGATCAATACCTGCGAGCATCTTCTGGCTGCTTTGGTAGGATGTGATGTGGATAATGCCATCCTGGAAATGGATGCCTCCGAACCTCCTATCTTAGACGGATCTTCAAAATTCTTTGTAGAAGCCATCGAAAGCGTCGGAATCGTTGAGCAGAATACCGCCCGGGAATACCTGGTGGTAAAAGAAGTGCTTACCTACAGCGATCCGGCAACAGGATCCGAAATCACCATTATTCCTTCCGATAGTTATGAAGTGACGACGATGGTGGACTTTGGGACCAAAGTTTTGGGAACCCAGAATGCTACCCTAAAAAATATTTCAGAATTTAAAGAAGAAATTTCATCGGCACGAACATTCAGCTTCTTACATGAGCTGGAAATGCTGTTGGATCACGGATTGATCAAAGGTGGGGATATCTCCAATGCGATCGTTTATGTAGATAAAGATCTGACGCCTGAAACAACGGAAAAGCTGAAAAAAGCCTTCGGTAAAGACAACGTTTCCATAAGACCCAACGGAATCCTTGATAACCTGACCTTAAATTATCCTAACGAAGCGGCAAGACACAAATTACTGGATGTAATCGGTGACCTGGCTTTGGCAGGTGTAAAAATAAAAGGCAAAGTTATTGCCAACAAACCGGGGCACTATGTAAATACCCAGTTTGCGAAAAGACTGAACCGTCAGTGGAAGCTTCAGAAAAAGAAAAACGTTCCGGATTTCGATCTGACCAAAGAACCGGTATTCGATATCAACGGGATCATGAGGCTGATGCCGCACCGCCCGCCGTTTTTATTGATCGATAAAATCCTTGAGCTGTCGGATTCCCATGTGGTAGGACTGAAAAATGTAACGATGAACGAACCGTTCTTTGTTGGTCACTTCCCGAAAGAACCGGTAATGCCGGGGGTTTTGCAGGTGGAAGCTTTGGCACAGACCGGAGGAATCCTGGTACTGGCAAGCGTTCCGGATCCTGAAAATTATTCCACTTATTTCATCAAAATCGATAAAGTAAAATTCAAGAGAAAAGTAATTCCGGGAGATACCCTGATCTTTAAAATTGAATTGATAGAACCCATCAGAAGAGGAATTGTTCATATGCAGGGATACGGTTACGTGGGAGATGCGGTAGCGGTAGAAGCAGAACTAATGGCCCAAGTAGCAAAAAATAAAGTTGATTAAATGATTCATCAGTTAGCAGCCGTAGACAAGCGTGCGAAAATCAGCAAAAATGTAATCGTAGAACCATTCACTACCATTGCAGGGGATGTAGAAATCGGGGAGGGAACCTGGATTGGCCCTAACGTTACCATTATGGACGGGGCCCGGATCGGTAAAAACTGCCGGATTTTCCCGGGAACGGTTATTTCGGCCATTCCTCAGGACCTGAAATTCGACGGCGAAGACACCCAGGTGATTATCGGCGACGAAACTACCATCCGTGAATGCGTTACGGTAAACCGGGGGACAAAAGCGCTTGGCTTTACCAAAATCGGTAAAAACTGCCTGATTATGGCCACTACCCATATCGCACATGACTGTATAATCGGAGATCATGTGATTATCGTCAACGGTTGTGGTATTGCCGGACATGTGGAAATCGGCGATTATACGGTAATGGGAGGTTTATCTGCCGTTCACCAGTTCGGAAAAATCGGAAAGCATGTGATGATTTCCGGAGGAACACTGGTGAGGAAGGATATTCCGCCTTACGTAAAAGTAGCCAGAGAGCCGATGTCTTATGCAGGAATCAATTCCGTAGGATTAAGAAGGCGAGGATTTACCAACGAGAAAATTTTTGAAATTCAGAAAATATACCGTGCGATTTTCCAGCTGAAAATGAATGTTTCCCAGGCATTGCTTTACATTGAAAAAGAAATGCTGCCGACGGCTGAAAGAGATGAGATTCTTCAGTTTATCCAGAATTCACCTAGAGGGATCGTAAAAGGATACGGAACGGGCAAGGAAAGGGAATAATCGGATATAATACCAACCGGATGAAACTAGTCGCTTTACTGATAATGCTTTCTGCCACATCATTTCTGTCTGCGCAGCAAACGGAAGGATTGAAAACGGAGAAGACGGCTAAAGCTTCAATTCTGGAAAGAAGAATTCCTGAAAAATCCAACGATAGTATTGCTAAAAAGAACTTAAACAATATACTGAAGCAGACGAATACCGGCAATTCGGTTTTTGGAACCGCCGATCTTCGGAATTCCGAAATAGGGACTAATGTTGAAAGACTGCAGAATCAGGTGAATTCTTTCAACGGCAATAATCTTTACAGGATGCAGACCAACGGTCAGGGCATACAATTGAATAAAAGAAAATAATTATATACAATACGAATGGCAACAAGTAATGATATCAGAAAAGGTTTGTGCATCGAGTACAGCAATGATATTTATAAAGTAATCGAGTTCCTTCACGTAAAACCGGGTAAAGGTCCGGCTTTCGTAAGAACCAAACTGAAGTCTGTAACCAATGGAAAAGTTCTTGATAACACATTTTCTGCAGGTCACAAGATCGATGAGGTAAAGGTAATCACAAGAAAATTCCAGTATCTTTATGATGATGAGAATGGTTTCCACTTTATGAATAACGACGATTTCTCCCAATTATATCTGAATAAGGAAATGATTGAAAACTCCAACCTGATGAAAGCAGGGGAAGAAGTAACCATCATTTTGAAGGAAGCTGATGAAACGCCTCTTTCTGCCGAACTTCCTCAGTCAGTTTACCTGGAAGTGGTGGAAGCAGACCCGGGAGTAAAAGGGAATACCGCTACCAACGCCCTTAAAAACGCGATCGTGGAAACAGGAGCAAGAGTAATGGTACCTCTTTTTATTGAAGCGGGCGATAAAATTAAAGTAAGTACCGAAGACGGTTCTTACCTTGAAAGAGTAAAAGAATAATTTTAAATAAGATCTACATCAATTCGGTTTGCCTCTGCATTCCGAATTTTGTTTTATAAGAAAATCGATTATTATGAGGTTCCATTCTTCACAAAAGCTCAGAACCATTGCCGGACTGATCGGGGCGAAGTTTATAGGTCCGGAAGACTTTGATGTACTGGGCACCAATGAAATCCACAGGGTGAAACCCGGTGACATCGTTTTCGTAAACCATCCGAAATACTACGATAAAGCCCTGAATTCTGCCGCTACCATTATCCTGATCGATAAGGAAGTGGACTGCCCGGAAGGAAAGGCCTTGCTGGTTTCAGATGATCCGTTCCGGGATTTTAATAAGATCAATACCCATTTTACAAGAATCTACAACTTCACGGAAGAACTTCATGATGTGGAAATCGGCGAAGGAACTCATGTTCATCATTCCGCAGTGATCGGCAACAACGTGAAGATCGGAAAGAACACCCTCATTTTCCCGAATGTGGTGATTGGCGACCGGACGGTAATCGGTGATAATGTCGTGATCCAGGCCAATACGGTTTTGGGCGGCGACGCTTTCTATTACCGGAAACTGAACGGGAATTTCGACCGTCTGATCTCGGTAGGAAATGTGGTTATTGAAAATAATGTAGAAATCGGGAACGGGTGTACCATCGACAGAGGCGTTACAGATTCTACGATTATCGGTGAGGGCTCCGTACTGGATAACCAGATCCAGATCGGACACGATACGGTGATCGGGAAAAAATGCCTCATCGCTTCTCAGGTCGGGGTGGCAGGCTGCTGTATCATCGGTGACGAAGTAACGCTTTGGGGACAGGTCGGCATCGCTTCCGGAAACACCATTGAAAGCGGATCTGTACTTTTAGGAAAAACCGGTGTCAACAGAGATTTGGAAAAAGGAACCTACATCGGGATGTTCGCAGAAGATTTCAAAACCTACCTGAAAAAAGAGGTGAAGCTGAGAAATCTCAAATAAACAAATTGTTTAGATTTATCTTTAATCAAAGAAATTTAATTAAATTTGTCTGCATTTAAAAAAGTAATAAATAAATTAAATAAATAATAAAATGTCAATTTTAGTAAACAAAGATTCTAAAGTAATTGTACAAGGATTTACTGGGAACGAAGGTACTTTCCACGCAGGCCAGATGATCGAATACGGAACCAACGTCGTAGGCGGGGTTACTCCTGGAAAAGGAGGCAGCGAGCACCTTGGAAAGCCGGTATTCAATACGGTAGCGGATGCGGTGGAAAAAGCCGGAGCCAACGTAAGTATCATTTTCGTACCCCCTGCATTTGCTGCTGACGCGATCATGGAAGCTGCGGAAGCCGGAATCAAAGTAATCGTATGTATTACGGAAGGTATTCCTGTAGCGGATATGGTAAAAGTAAAATCCTATATCTCCGACAAAGACTGCAGATTGATCGGCCCGAACTGTCCCGGAATCATTACTTCTGAAGAAGCTAAAATTGGAATCATGCCAGGTTTTGTTTTCAAAAAAGGAAAAGTGGGAATCGTTTCAAAATCAGGTACCCTTACTTACGAAGCGGCTGACCAGGTTGTAAAAGCAGGTTTTGGTGTTTCTACAGCCATCGGTATCGGTGGAGACCCGATTATCGGAACAACAACAAGAGAAGCTTTGGAATTATTCATCAATGATCCTGAAACAGAAGCTGTAGTGATGATCGGAGAAATCGGTGGTGGTCTTGAGGCGGAAGCGGCAAGATGGTACAAAGCGAGCGGTTCTACAAAACCGGTAGTAGGTTTCATCGCAGGACAAACGGCTCCTAAAGGAAGAACAATGGGTCACGCAGGGGCTATCGTAGGAGGTGCTGAAGATACAGCGCAGGCTAAAATGGAGATCATGAGAGAAAACGGAATTACCGTAGTGGATTCTCCTGCTGATATCGGTGCTACCGTAGCAAAAATTCTAGCATAATTTAAAAACATACAACATGAAAAAATTTTTATTAGCCTCGGCACTGGCCTTTTCCGCAATGTCTTTTGCTCAGATCGATTTCAGCAGCACAAGATTCGGAATCATTGCCGGGGGCAACTATTCCGGGGTAAAAAATGCGCATAACCCTTCAGGTCCGAGATTTGCATTTCAGGGCGGGGTATTGGCGTTGATCCCGATAGGTTCCGAGAACCAGTTTTTCTTACAGCCGGAAGTAACGTACTACGGAGCAGGAGAAACAGGGAAAGACAAAAATGCAAAAGGAGTGGACGGCTATAACGCGGTTTACGCCAACAATTACCTTAGTGTGCCGATTTATTTTAAAGGATATTTTTCTGAAGCAGAATCTGAATTCTTTGGAATGATCGGTCCGAGATTCAACTTTTTAATGAGCCAGAATGTGAAAAACGTACCGGTCATAAGACCCTATTATGATCCGAATTTCGTTGATCCCGCATATCCGGATGTAAACGGAAAGGCCAGCAAATTTAACTTTGGATTGGGAATAGGCATAGGATACAGCTACAAAAGACAGCTCGAACTGGCAGCAAGATATGATTTCGGACTCAGCAATACCTACCCGGGTCTTGATAAAGAACCGAAAGGAAGTACCAAAGCAAAGTCTGAACAGGTTCTTAGCGTAACTTTAAGCTATATCTTCAACTAAAAATTTATTTCAGGTTGAAACATAAAAAATGCTGCTCTTTTCGGGCAGCATTTTTTATTATTTTTACTTTATTCTTTTTTACGGATTCCAATCAGCGAAATCGGGTCTTCCAAAGCAAAAAAGATTACTAACATCAAGAATTTTCAAGAGAAAAAATCTGCGGAATCAGCGTGAAATTAATCATCCCCTGATCCATTTCCAGATCTCCTTCAGCGTAGCCTTATTTCCATACATTAGGATTCCCACCCTGTAAATTTTCCCTGCCAGGAAGATCATGAAAATTGTGGTTCCAAGAAGCAGGGTGACCGACAAAGCAATCTGCCAGGCCGGAACCCCATAAGGAATTCTCGCAATCATCGCTACCGGCGAAGTAAACGGAATGATGGAAAGCCAGAACCCAAGCGGCCCGTCCGGGTTGTTCATAAACGTAAAACTACCGTACATGCCGACCATTAGAGGAAGAATAGCGAATAACGTAAACTGCTGGGTTTCGGTTTCATTATCCACCGCAGAGCCTATTGCGGCATAAATGGAGCTGTAAAAGATATATCCAAGAAGGAAAAAAACGATAAACACGAAAATGATCAATGGGAAATTCAGTTCCAGCAGGCTATGTGAAATCTGGGTTCCCATCTGCAGGACATCGAATTTGTTCATCATTTCCTCATTGCCGCCTGGAATGTTTTTCGGGATTGATGAAAAGCCTGTGTTTAGCACCAAAGCACCGATAACGGACATAGTGATCCAGACCACAAACTGTGTCAGCGCAACCATGGTTACCCCAAGGATTTTGCCCATCATCAGTTCAAAAGGTTTTACGGAAGAAATAATAATTTCCACCACGCGGTTGTTTTTTTCTTCCAGTACGCTTCTCATGACGCGGACGCCGTAAATAATGATGAACATAAAAGTTACGTACATCAGAAGCATGCTCAGCACGCTTTTCACTCCAAAAGCAAAATCGGAATCCTCTTTGTTGTTTTCTGAAACATTAATGGTTTTTAAAGTAAACCCTTTATCTAGATTATCCAGCTGTACTTCTGCGATACCCAGCTTCTTGATCTTTTCTTTTTTGATCACTTCACTGATGTCCGAAACAATTTTCTGCTTCGTATCAAAACCGATCTTATTATTGATGACCAACCTCGTATTTCGTAAAAGCTGGTCGTAATTCCCGTTTTGCAATTCCGGAAGAATCAGGATCCCGTCCAGCGATTCATCATTTTTCAGATTGTTCATTTTGGCCTTCTCATCGGCTGCCGAAACAAAAACATAATCAAGCTTATCCGTAGATTTGAGATGATTTTTAAACAGCCCGTTTTTATCTACTACTTCGATTACGCTGTGAGACTCATTGGCTTTGAACATCAGTCCGATCACGCTCCCGAAACCAATCAGCAGGATAGGAGCCAGCAAAGTCAGTATAATGAAGGATTTTTTCTTAACCTGCGTAAGAAATTCCCTTTTTGTAATTAAAAAAATGTTATTCATCTTTAAGAATTGTTGCTTACCGCATTAATAAAAACTTCATTCATGCTGGGGATCTTTTCATCGAACGATCTTACTTTTCCTACGTTTACCAGATTCAGCAGGATATGGTTCTGGTGGGTTTCGTTTTTAAGATCGAAAGAAAGAAGATTATTTTCATTGGTAAGGTTAAAAATCTCGTACCGGTTCCGGAAAGCTTCCAGTTGGGAAGCATCCACATCAGAAAGTGTAATCCCGAAAATGTTTTTTTTGAATTTTTCCCGTACGTCGAAAACCCGCCCGTCGATGATCTTTTTGGAATTATTGATCAATGCTACATAATCACACATTTCCTCCACACTTTCCATACGGTGGGTGGATAAAATAATCGTCGTTCCGTTGTTTTTAAGATCAATAATCTGGTCTTTGATCAGATTGGCATTCACGGGGTCAAAACCGGAAAAAGGCTCATCAAGGATCAAGAGATGCGGCCGGTGAAGAACCGTAACCACGAACTGGATTTTCTGGGCCATCCCTTTGGAAAGCTCGGACAGCTTTTTCTTCCACCACTGGTCGATATGGAGCTTGTCGAACCATTTCTTGGCTTCCTGCAAAGCATCGTTCTTCTTCATGCCCTTAAGCTCGCCGAAATAAAGAAGCTGGTCGCCAACCGTCATATTCTTATAAAGGCCCCGCTCTTCAGGCATGTAGCCGATGTCTTTGATGTGGTCTGGGTTTAGGTTTTGTCCGTTGATCTGTATCGCTCCGGAATCCGCCTGGGTAATCTGGTTGATGATGCGGATAAAAGAAGTTTTTCCGGCCCCGTTCGGACCGAGAAGACCATAAACACTGCCTTTCGGAACGTGGATGCTGAAATCATCCAAAGCTACCTTTTTGCCCGCATTATAAGTCTTTCTTATGTGTTCAGCTTTTAGCATTAACTTGTTTTTATCATTAGTATAAAAATGTTCCGAAAGTTACGGAATAATTAAGCTAAAAGAAAAAATCCTGATGATTATCAGGATTTAATTTATTGTTTTACAATTTGGGTGACCTTCATCGTGTTGTCACTCAAAATATACCGGATTAGGTATTTACCCGGCTTTAATTTTTCAATATTGATCTCCCCGGAATTCATATTTACTGAATAGCTGGCAACCTGAGTACCTAAAATAGAATAAAAGATTACGCTTTTAATCTTCAGGTTCTGGTCTTTCGCTTTCACGATAAGGAAGTCTTTGGCAGGATTGGGATAAGCCACCAGCACTCCGTCATCAGATTTCTGGGAGAAGGCAGCCGGCTCTTTTATTTGCGCCTTTACATTGTTGGAAAATCCAACAAAACCAGCTAAAAAGATTAACAATAGTAAAAGTTTTCTCATCAAATTATAATTTCTTAGGAATATTTGAACAAATCTAACTAATTCTACAATGCTGTGCAATAGTTTTTTATATTAGTTGTAGTAAATTTGCATTAAATTTTGTTCAAAAAGTATTCCAAAATGATACATTCAAGAAATAGAAGGCTTAGGGTAAATGAATCCATGAGAAGTCTGGTAAGGGAATGCACGCTTACCACCAGCGATTTTGTAATGCCGGTCTTCGTCATGGAAGGCGAAAATAAAGAAGAACCGATCGCATCGATGCCTGGAATTTTCAGGAGGAGCATCGACCTGACGGTCAAGGAATGTAAGGAACTGTTTGCTTTAGGCATAAAAGCAGTGAACCTGTACATGAAAGTTTCCGATGACCTGAAAGACAATACCGGTAAAGAAGCATGGAATAAAAACGGACTGATGCAAAACACCATCAGAGCGATTAAGGATGCGGTTCCGGAAATGATTATCATGCCCGATGTGGCGTTGGATCCGTATTCGATTTACGGTCACGACGGAATCATTGAAAACGGAAAAATCGTAAATGATGCCACCAATGACGCATTGGCCAGAATGTCCGTATCCCATGCAGAGGCGGGAGCAGATATTGTGGCACCCAGCGATATGATGGACGGAAGGGTTCAGGTAATCCGGGAAGCACTCGAAGACAGCGGATTTACTGATGTCGGGATCTTAAGTTATGCGGCAAAATATGCCAGTTCATTCTACGGACCTTTCAGAAGTGCACTTGATAGTGCGCCGAAAGACGACATGGAAATTCCGAAAGATAAAAAGACCTATCAGATGGATTTTCACAATTCCCGCGAAGCACTCAACGAAGTATTTAAGGATATTGAAGAGGGTGCCGACATTATCATGATCAAACCGGGGCTTCCATACCTGGATATCGTAACCAAGGTCCGTGAAGCCATTGATCTGCCGGTTGCCGTGTATAACGTAAGCGGAGAATATGCGATGGTAAAAGCGGCTGCCCAGAACGGCTGGCTGGATAATGATAAAACCATCATTGAAAGCCTGACCTGCATCAAAAGAGCCGGAGCCGATATGATCTTTACGTATTTCGCGAAGGAAGCAGCAATGATTCTGAACGGATAATGGCTAATCTATAATAAAAAAACACCTCAGATTCGAGGTGTTTTTTTATTATCCAAAGCAGGCATTATAATGCGGACTTCCCGGAACAATTGGGTTTTGGCCACCATTGTCGTATACACAGATGTTCGATGGACACAGATACCAGCCTGCAGGACAGTTTCCGTTAGCATCAGGAGGGCGAATATTTCCACCATTAATGTTCATCAGGTCTTTTTTTGTTAATTTTTTCATGATAAATATGGTATATGATTAGAAATCTAAGATAAGAAAAATTATCACACTATATGGAATAATTTATTTACATCATATTAAAATCTTTTCCTTTAGTAAACTTAGCGGCAAAAGGTGCCTGGTTTCCGGTGTATTTTAAAATGAAATTTTTCTTCGTATCGGTATTTACATGAGCCTGCACCTCAACGTTCTGAGTCTGAAAGTTCACCTCCAGATTTACCCCTGCTTCTTTTTCCAGATTGATCTCCACACTTTCCGCATAAAAAAGTGAAGTACTTAGAAAATTAAACTTGATATTCCTCCGGTACGACCTCGATTCATTTTGGGTAAATTCCGAATATTTCCTTAAAATTTCAATTCCGGGAGAATCGATATTCGTGATCCGGGATTTCGTAACGCCATTCACCTTCACCGAAAAATCCTTGGCACTATTGATATCCCCTCTGATTCCGATATTGAAGAGGGAAGGTAGTGAAAGCCCGAATTCAGCCATGCTGTCTTTCGTAAATTCAAAATCCGGGATCATGGCTGGAAATTTCTGTACATTCATCAGTTGGTTTTTAACGGTTCCCAGCTGATCGCCCGGAAAAAGGTAACCAATCAGATTATTATTGGTGGTTCTCCAGTTTCTTCCGTTCCATTCATAGATTTCGCAAAGCAGCGTATCCGTGGAAGAATGTGGCAGCAGGTCCATATCCTGCCATTTGAAAACCTCTTTGGCATAAGGCCTCCTGTTGATGATGTTCACCCCGAGATCCAAGGCCAGAAGCTCGGTCAGTTGCTGGTTATTTTCCATAGTAATAGAAGTGTTGGTTTTGAGTTTAAAATTAATTAAAATTGCCTGGTTTAAAGCAAAAAACTCCTGCAAAGTAAGATTAAAAGTATGTTTAGTGCTAAAGGATTTATTTGTGAGCCTGTTTTTTGTAAGTGTAAGGTTTTTAGAATCTTAATGCGGCTTTAAATTAGCAGGGAATTAGAGGGGATTTAATTTATTTCTGTAATTTAAGCAAGAAAAAGTAAAAAAAGGCCGGCAGATGATCAGTAATTTTAGCTGGAGCTTGCCAATCCCTCTTCTAGCCTATTAAAAAAGCCATCAGAACAAATAATGGATATTCATTTAATCTTTAATATTCAATTCAAAAAAACTTTATCTTTGCTCTTATGATTTTACGCGGAGAAAACTTAATCAAAGAATACGGTCCTAAAAAAGTAGTAAAAGGCGTTTCTGTACAGGTCCAGCAGGGAGAAATTGTAGGATTGCTCGGCCCGAACGGTGCCGGGAAAACCACTTCGTTTTACATGATTGTTGGATTGGTTAAGCCGACTTCCGGAAAGATTTTTCTGGACAAGCAGGAAATCACGACCGATGCGATGTACCGCAGAGCGCAGAAAGGAATCGGCTATCTGGCGCAGGAAGCTTCTGTTTTCAGGAAGCTTTCAGTAGAAGAAAACATCATGGGCGTATTGCAGCTGACGAAACTTTCAAAGCGGGAACAGCAGATCAAATGTGATGAGCTGATCGAAGAATTTTCTTTACAGCACGTCCGTAAAAACCGTGGAGACCTTTTATCCGGAGGGGAAAGAAGGAGAACCGAAATTGCAAGATGCCTGGCCACGGACCCGAGTTTCATTCTTCTTGATGAGCCTTTTGCCGGGGTAGACCCGATTGCCGTGGAAGATATCCAGAAAATCGTCAGAAGCCTTACCGATAAAAACATCGGGATTTTAATTACCGACCACAACGTACAACAGACGCTGGCGATAACCAATAAAACTTATATTATGTTTGAAGGAAGAATCCTGAAAGAAGGACTTCCGGAAGAGCTGGCCAATGATCCGCAGGTTCGGGAAGCGTATCTTGGAGAAAACTTTGTTTATCAGAGTATTTTCGATAAACCGAACAAAAAAAGCTATGCTTACAACATCTGGGCAGGGAATTTTGAATCCAAAACCCAGCTGCAGAATTTTGTAGATGAAAACTTTGCTCAGTTTGATGACCTGCGATTGATGTATGGTTTTGAAGACATCAGCTTTGCATCGCTTGCAAATTCTGAAATCGAACATATCTTTAATGAGGTTGTGGATAAAAATGCCAACAATGCTTTTGTATTCCAGAAGAAGGAAATCAACTCACTGTATTCGATGGAACAGGCGGAAACGGAATCCAAAGCAGCCGCCAGACCGGAATTGCATTACGTCACCACTTATCTGTTTGGAAATTAAATTCGGAGCAGAATCATTGCTTTAAAATAGAATAAAAACGTACCTTTTCTCTGTAAAACGGTACGTTTTTTCGTTAAAATCATTTCTATGGCAAAACCTTTCAACCGAACCCTTACTTTATATGGAATTTATAAACAACTGGTTCCCTTTATTAGGCCGTATCGGCTGATGATTTACGGAACGCTGTTTCTTACTTTTCTGGGTGCCCTCGCCGCGCAGGTCAATCCGCTGGTGCTTAAATATACGGTAGATGAAGTAACGAATCTGACCCATCTTCCGCATCCGATGTCGGAAGGTATTCATGTGCTGGTCATCATTTCCGTTATTTTGCTGGGAAAGGAACTGCTGAACATTTTCATTAATTTCGGCCAGAAATTTTACGGCGAGAAAATAAGGATCAATGTCAGTTCTGTACTGGCGCAATCGGCGATTGATAAAATACTCACATACCGTGTTGCTTACTTCAATGATGAAAACCATGAATCCGGGAAACTGCAGATCCGGATCGACCGGGGAATCGAAAGCTTAACAAGGCTCGTTCAGAATTTTTCATCGATATGCTCCCGCTGTTCTCCAATTCCATTATTGCCCTGATCATCATGTACCTTCAGAATGTGTATGTCGGAATTGTTTCCACGATCATCGTCCCGATCTATTTTTACGTCAGCTCTTTACAGGCTAAAAAACTGGGCGGTGTCAGAAGAACGCTTCGGAACCAGCGCGAGCAGAAGACTTCCGGATTATTAAACCTCATCAATTCCATTATGGTGATCAAAAGTTTCGTCCGCGAGAAATTCGAAGGCAAAAAACAGTATGATCTTCAGATGCAGCTCATGGAAAGCCAGATGTTCACAAGGAAAACCAATTTTATTTATGACGGGTTAAAAACATTTATCGAACAGTTTGGTGTGGTGCTCATCATTCTTCTGACGGTTTATCTGGTATTGGACCAGCAGATGACCATCGGGGCCATCATGCTTCATATTATGCTGTTCAATAACGTTTCGGCACCGATCCGCCAGCTGCACAGGATTTATGACGATATGAACGACGCAATGATCTATGCCGAAGGTTATTTTGATATTTTAAATGCAGATGATGAAAAGGAACCGAACGGAAATTTTGTGGAAAAAGAGATCAAAGGGAATTTTGAATTGAAAAATATCAATTTTACCTATCCGAATGGGACGCAGGCTTTGCATGACGTTTCCATGACCATTGAAAACGGGAAAACGACGGCTCTGGTAGGCCTGAGTGGCGCGGGAAAATCAACCGTCATCAATCTGCTGTGCAAATTTTACCTTCCGGATTCCGGGGAAATCCTGCTGGATCATGTGAATTTAAACCAATACAACAATACGTATCTCCGCGATGACCTGGGGCTGGTGCTTCAGAAAAACCATATTTTTCAGGGAAGCATTGAAGACAACATCCGTTACGGAAATATGAATGCCTCTTTTGAGGAAATTGAGGAAGCGGCTAAAAAAGCGTATCTTCACGAGCAGATCATGGATTTGCCGGACGGTTACAGGCATGATGCCACTCAGCTTTCCGGTGGACAGCAACAGCGAATTGCCATTGCGCGGCTGTTTCTGAAAAATCCACCGATTATTTTCCTGGATGAGCCTACCGCAAGCCTCGACGCCATTGCTACCGAACAGATCAAAAATTCCCTGGATGCGATCAAGGAAGGCCGGACGGTGATCATCATTTCGCACTCGCTGTCGCAAATCCTGGATTCGGATATCATTTATGTGATGAAAAAAGGCAGGGTCGTGGAAAGCGGAACCCATGACGAGCTGGTACAGATCAATGGAACCTACCGGGAAATCTTTGATGCTTCGGCCAGAAGCCTGAACCTGGATAAACTGGTCAACAGCCTGAAAATGTAACAATTTATCTGTGTAACAATATATCAATATGACAATCCTATAATCATCACTCATCACTTATTACCCATTACTCATCAAAAATGAACGATCATTATCTCAAAAAACTCGACCGGGTAACCGCCATTCTCACCCAGCTGCAATCGAAGCCTGTCGTACGGGCGCAGGATCTTGCCAAAAAATTCGAGGTGAGTATCCGGACGATTTACCGGGATGTAAAAACCCTGGAAAATGCGGGAATTCCCATTATTGGTGAGGCCGGAAGCGGCTATTCGCTGATGGACGGCTATAAACTTCCGCCGGTGATGTTTACGAAGGAAGAAGTGCTGAGCTTTATCACGGCAGAAAAGCTGATGCAGAAGTTTCTGCACGAAAGTCTGGGGAATCATTATCAGAACGCTATGGAGAAAGTACGCTCTGTCCTGAAATATTCAGATAAAAACCTGATTGAGAATATTGAAAAGCAGATTGATGTCTTTAACCACCATCCTAAAACAGAAGATAAAATCCGGAACATCATTCCGATTATCCTTGAAAGCATTGCTGAGAAAAAGCAGCTGACGCTGGAATATGAGACCGTGGAAGCCAAAGTTTCCACCAGGACGATTGAAGTGGTCGGAGTTTTCTTTGAGTTTAATTATTGGTACATGATGGCATTCTGTACCTTACGGAATGATTTCCGGCAGTTCCGCGTAGACCGGATTTTAAAGATATTTAAAACCCAGAATCCTTTTTTACAGGAATACGGGCAGATCAACGATTACCGGCAGACGCCGAACGGAAATAAAACCCGGGTCCGGCTTTTGGTAGAAAAAAAAATTATCGGACATTTGGTCAATTCCAAAAAATATTACGGATTAGTAGAGGAAATTGAACGGGAAGACGGCATTGAACTGATTTTCGAAACCGACTGGATCAAAGAAGGCTTCCCACGCTGGCTGATTACGTTCGCAGATTATGCTGAGGTACTGGAGCCCGAATTTTTAAAAGACAGCCTGAGAGATTTGATTAAAGATATTTTAAAGAAATACTAATACCATTCTTTGCAACAACCAGAATACAAGGGATTTGAAACTGCCTGGAAGTTTGATTCTTTACGTGGCCCGGAAAAATTTGACTTTGCCTGAGACGAAAAATGGGAAGACCGCTACAACGGGGCGTATTGTATGCTGAAAAATTATCAGTACGACGAGAAGCCGGTGGAATATCTTCAGTTCAATTCATGCCGGCGGGTGGCAGCCATTAGCAATCTTAAGTAAATGAATTTATCATTCCGCTACAACTAATTTCTCCGCAAAATCACCGGTAAAATTTCTGGACATCCGGATGGAAAGCGTTGGTGAAGTCAATAAAACCATTATCAGATTTTTTAAAAATATTCTTCCGGGTTAAATTAAAAAAGCTTTCAGAATTTCTGAAAGCTTTTCATTGAATCATCCGGTAGATGATGATTCGTTGTCTGTTTACTTTTTACATTACCGGAAACCGTTCCCAGAAGAAAGGCGGTTCAATGCCTAATGCACGAAGGTAAGTATATCCCTGCCCGCGGTGGTGCACTTCATTGTCGATAAAGTATAAAATGTTCTGATACACCGGGAACTCGTATTGTCCGAACAGGTTGAAACTTTCCTGAAAACGCTCTTCTGAGATTTGGGTAAAATACTGATTGATGGTTTCGGTTTCCTCATCCCACTTTTTCAGAAGCTCTTCTTTAGTCTTAGGATTAAATTTTTCCTCATCGTAGGCTTCCATCTGATTTTCAACGATCCCTTTGGTCCCGGGTCCGCCGATGCTGATGAGTTCCACTGCCAGTTTGGCAAAAGGACGCATTCCGCCGATTGAAAATTCGAAAAGTTCTTTTTCAGGGAATGCTTCGATAACCCTTCTTGTCAGGTTCCGGTGGCCCTGCCAGTGTTCCAGGATTTGTTCTGAGGTGATGAATTGTTTCGTGGTCGTTGCTGTTGTTGTCATAATTTTTAATGTTATTTATTTTGATTGATACAAAGGTAATATCGGATAATGACAACAGTTTGTCAGTAGGTTTTTCGGGATGAAAATATTTTTGATCTTTTAAAATAATTACAGGCATTTTCCCGTTAAATACCCATACTTAAGCAATGTTAGGTAGATAAATAATTTGAGAGTGGCCGGCCTTTCGGGACCGGTCATTTTTTGTCTCACATAGATTTGCAGACAACAGAGATCTTTTAATCCTTAATTAATTTTTCATTTCGCTTGTTATCAGCATGGATCTAAACATCGTATTAGAGAAAAGCATGGAAAGATACAGGTTAATTTCTATAAATGGCATCATCAAATCTTCCTTCAAAATTTGCCCCCTTTGGTTTAAAAAAGTAATTTAGTCTTATGAAAATTTATACGAAAACAGGTGATAAAGGGGAGACTGCCCTTTACGGCGGAACACGGGTTTCTAAGGCAAGCGCAAGGGTAGACAGCTACGGGAATATCGATGAGCTCAATTCCTTCATCGGGATCGCCAAAAGCCATATTGAGGATGAGGAAGTCTTAAGACAGTTAAAAAAGATCCAGTTCGATCTGTTTACCGTCGGTTCTGAGGCGGCTACTCCGGTTGATAAGCTGATGCTGGCGAACGGAAAGTCCCGTCTTCCCCTCGTGATTTCGGATGCCGAAATTGAAGAACTGGAACACTGGATGGATGCTTTCGACGAAAAAGTAGAGCCTTTGCAGTATTTTATTCTTCCGGGGGGCGGAAAAGCAGCTGCTTTCCTGCACGCAGCGAGAACGATCTGCAGAAGGGCAGAACGTTCTTTGGTATTCCTGAACGAATCGGAAGAAGTTCGCTCCGAATTAATTAAATACCTGAACCGGCTCTCGGATTATCTGTTTGTACTGGCCAGGTACATTTCCAAAATTAATAACGAACCGGAAGAATACTGGAATCCGAATGAAAGATAAAGTCCTGCTTTTTATCAACGGAGATGCTCCTGAATCTTTCCCTGATCCTGAACAGTACGGTCTGATTGCCTGTACCGACGGTGCCTTTCACTATTTGAAAAGCCTGGACTTTCCATTAGAAAAGCTGGATTTCATTTCCGGTGATTTCGATTCGCATTCAGGAAAAGAAGAAGGGATCTACGAAGAGAAATTTATCTATACCCCGGATCAGGATAAAACCGATTTTCAGAAAGCGTTGGAAATTATCGTTGAACAAAACTTTCAGAAAGTTGACGTCTTGGGCGGAAGCGGAGGGGAGCAGGATCATTTTTTAGGGAATCTTACCGTAGCTTTCGGATATAAAGACCGGCTGGATATTAAATTTTACGACGAATTTTCAGAATATTATTTTATCCCAAAAAGCTTTACTGTAAAAGATATAAAGAATAAGATGATTTCCCTGTATCCTTTTCCGTTTGTTGAAAATATTACAACGAAAGGGTTAAACTGGCCGCTGACCAATGGGAGTTTAAGCATTACTTCCCGGATAGGAACCCGGAATTTTGCCGTAAATGATGAGGTTTCCATCGAATACGAACAGGGTGATCTGCTGGTTTTTATCGGGAAAAACTATTTGTAATATCAATAAGAAGGGCTTTATCCAAAACCTGAAATATCTGCAACTATCTTCAAAAATTCCTGTTTTAAGTAAAAATATGAAATCCGTACTAAAAATACCTTTCCTCTTGCTCGTATTCATCAGTGTTTTCTCCTGCAAAACACAATACCTTTCCACACCTGAATACGGAAAAAATATGACCGAAGCCAATTTTAAAATTAAGAAAGTAAAAAACTTCCGGACGGTCGGGAATATTAAAAATTCGGAGGGAAGAACATTGAAAGAAGGAAAGCTGTACAGAAGCGCCAACCTTTTCAGGCTGAAACCCAAATCCTTCAAAACCATTGAAAAAATAGGAATACAGGAAATCATTGATCTGCGGAATTCAAAGGAAATCGCCCAAAAGCCTAACCGGCTTCCTGAAGGAATCATTTATAAAAATGAGTCGGCGTTTGAGGATGAGGGCGACCAGCTTGAACAGGCAAGGAAACTCGTGCTGCAAGGAAAAGTAAACGGCAAAGATGCCGAAAAAAGAATGCTGGATTTTTACAGAAATTATGTGACGGAACGCCCTGAAGTCATCCGGAAAATCATTACTGAAATTTTAGAATCCGATACGCCTGTTTTATACCACTGCACTGCCGGAAAAGACCGTACTGGAATTATTACCGCGCTGGTCTTAACGATTCTCAGGTTTGACAGGGAAACCATTGATAACGATTATCTTTTATCGAATAACTACAGACGAAAGCTGGTGGACAGGCGCCTTTGGCTTGCCCGGAATCTACATTTTATTTATCCGAAGCTGGACATCAGCGTGCTGGAAAAACTGAGCTGGGTAGAAACGGCTTACCTGGATGCCGCTTTTAATGAAATCAATAAAAAATACGGTTCAACCGACCGATATATTCAAGAGGTGTTGGGAATCACTGAAGATAAACGGGAAGAATATATTCGTAAGTTCACATATTGATAATTTATTGTTGATTCAGGTAAGAAATGCGATCAAAATTTAAATAATTTTAACGTTAAAAAACCAAACTTTTTTAGCAATTTTGCATTCTTAATTCACTTGTTTAGAAATGAAAATAAAGTACTCGGAACTTATTGATCAGACGTTGTATTTCCCTACGGAGGAATTCAATGTTTCTGAGAACAATTTGTTGTTTCACGACATTCCTCTGATGGATGTTGTTGAAAAATTTGGCACCCCGCTAAAGATTAGCTACCTGCCGAGAATTTCTCAGAATATTCAGAAAGCCAAGAGCTGGTTCAGGGAAGCCTTTGAGAAAACCGAATATAAGAAGAATTATACCTATTGCTATTGCACAAAATCAAGTCATTTTAAGTTCGTCTTAGAAGAAGCGCTGAAAAACGATATTTCCATAGAAACTTCTTCGGCCTATGATATGGATATCGTGAAATCGCTTTATACCGAAGGAAAAGTAACGAAAGATATAGAGGTGATCTGCAACGGTTTCAAAACCGACGATTACCTGGCGAAAATTTCAGAGATGATCAACAGCGGTTTCGAGAACATTACGCCGATCCTGGATAATTACCGCGAACTGGATAAGCTTACAGAAAGCATCGACACCACTTTTGACATCGGAATCAGAATCGCTTCCGAAGAGGAACCGAAGTTCGAATTTTATACCTCAAGGTTAGGGATCGGATATAAGGATATCATCCCTTACTATAGCCAGAAGATTGCCGAGCATCCGAACGCACGGCTGAAAATGCTCCATTTCTTCATCAATACCGGGATCAAGGATACCGCTTACTACTGGAATGAGCTGTACAAGTGTCTTCGGGTATATGCCCGTTTGAAGAAAATTGCTCCGGAAGTGAACTCATTGAATATCGGAGGAGGTTTCCCGATCAAAACATCTTTACAGTTTGATTACGATTACCAGTATATGGTGGAAGAAATCGTTTCCCAGATCAAAAAATTCTGTGAAGAAGAAGGGGTTGAGGAACCGAATATTTACACCGAGTTCGGAAGCTTCACGGTGGGGGAAAGCGGTGCCAATATTTACAAAATCATTTCCCAGAAACGCCAGAACGATAGGGAAAAGTGGAACATGATCGATTCTTCTTTCATGACAACGCTTCCTGATACCTGGGCGATTTCAAGACACTTTATCATGCTTCCGCTGAACCGTTGGGAAGATACTTATGAAAGGGTTTTCCTCGGCGGACTGACGTGCGATTCAGACGATTATTACAACTCCGAACAGCATACGAACGCTATTTATCTGCCTGTTTTCAGTGATACCAAGCCTTTGTACATCGGGTTTTTCCATACAGGAGCGTATCAGGAAACAATCGGTGGGTACGGCGGGGTACACCATTGCCTGATGCCCCAGCCAAGGCACATCCTGATCCAGAAAGATGAAAACGGTGACCTGCAGTATGAAATTTTCCGTGAAAAACAGGAACCGGAAGATATATTGAAAATCCTGGGATATCAGTAAGGACTTGATCTTAGTATTAATAGGAACGGACTTTAGTCCGTTTTTAAAATCAAAAATTCAATTCGGCTTTAGCCGAAACTTATACAACAGGCTGTCCAAAATTTGGACAGCCTGTTTTGTTTTATGGAGTTCAAAACCTATAAGGTTTAATCGAAATACTGCGAAATTTTATCGGTTTCCAGATCCGAATAATCGGAAACCACCGTATCGGCCAGCGTATAATCCTGGTTTTTGGAATGCGGGCTCCGGTAAGCGGCGCAGAAAATTTCCGCCCGGTGTGCGGCCAGGATGCCATTCGTGGAATCTTCGATCACCATACAGTTTTCAACCGGTTCCGCAGCCATTTCGGCGGCCAGCAGGAAAACTTCAGGATGCGGTTTGGATTCCTTCAGGTCGGCTCCGCTGATTTTACCCATGAAATATTTTTCCAGCTCAAATTTTTCAAAAACCATATTGATGGTGGTCATCGTCGCAGAAGAAGCCAGAATCAGTTTGATTCCGTTGTCATAGTAATGCAGGATCAGTTCTTTTACACCGGGAATCAGATCAAAATTCTCATCATTGTAAAAGTAATCCTTAAAATAATTTCTTTTGATACCGGCAATTTCTTCAAAGGTCTGCTTTAGATTGAACGTCTCAATCAGCGTATCACAGACTCTTTTTGTAGAAGCACCTGTAAACGAAGTGTATAAATCTTCGGAAACATTGATTCCCAAATCGCTAAACGTTTTAAAATAGGCTTTTCTGTGCAGGGGTTCCGTATCTACAATCACGCCATCCATATCGAACAGCACAGCTTTTAAAGGCATATCTGAATTTTTTTTACTAAAATACTAAACCTTTCAGAATTACCGAAAGCATTTGACCATTACTTTTTCAGTTTCTGGATCCAGCCGGTCATTTTATCCAGCGCGGCAGGCGAGATCGTCTGCTCAATATCAGCATACTCGGAAAAGGAACCGGTCTTCGCTTCCTGGAAAAGATGGTTGAGGCCGGGTACTTCTTCTGTTTTAAAATTGGAGTTACCTGCTTTTTTCAGAGATTGGCCGATGGCTTCGAGGTTTTCTGTTGCAGGAACTTGGAAATCCAGGCTTCCGTTAAGCGCAAGCACCGGTATTCTCACTTTCGAAAGGTACGTGTCCGGATTAAATTTCAGAAAATACCGGAACCATGGGCTGGAAGTCTGCTTCTGAATATTCTGAATGGCCGTTTCATCCATCCGGCCCGCAAAATTTTTAGTTAAAAACTGCTGAAGGTCTTTTTCATAATCGTTTCCGGAATAGTTTTTAATAAATCTGTAAATTTCGGAATTGACTTTTTTGCTTTGAATGATCTGATCATCACTTTGTCCCATCAGTTTTCCGCCTTTCGCATTCTGTTCGATCAGAAGTTGATCGATCGGTGTTCCCGGAGCCGCCATCAGAACAAGGAATTTTACATTTTTGTTCATGCTGGCTACCATCGGCGCGATCATTCCGCCTTCCGAATGGCCGAGCAGACCAATATTCCGATACCCTTTAGAAACGAGATAGTCGACTGCGGTATTGATGTCCGTAGCAAAATTATAGGAAGTGTCGTTTGCCGTGCCTTTTGATGAACCGCCGATGCCCCGGTCGTCAAGCCGTAAGGTGGCGATTCCTTTCTTTGCGAAATCATTGGCCATTACGGCGAAAGGCTTATGCTCGAAAAGTTCCTCATCGCGATTCTGAGCTCCGGAACCTGTGATCAGGACCAAAACGGGTTTATTCTTATCAAAATTTTCTGGTTGTGCAATGGTTCCGGCCAATGTGTTTTTATCTGCCGGGTTTTGAAAGGTAATGTCTTCGGTATGATAGCTGAACGGCGGTTTCGGGGTCTGCGGACGGTTAAGACCGGATCCGGTTCCTGTATTCAGCGTAAAGGTCAGCGGAAGCTGCATACCGTTTTGGGAAAAAGTTCCTTCGATTTTTCCGTTGGTCAGTTTTCCTTTATAGGTGGCACCCAGCATCTTTTGCTCAAAGGAAAGCTCATTGTTCACAAAATCCGTTTTGTCAACGGGAATGTCTTTGGCGCCCTGTTTCGGACTGTCCATGGTGGAAGAGTAAAGGTTTCCGTTCTTTTTAATGTTTAAAATTAAGGGAAGTTTCATGCCCTGGAATTCAAGTTCGCCTTTCCAGGATCCTTCAATGGTCTGAGCCTGAAAAAGAGAAACGAATAAAAGGGCTGCAAGTACAAACAAGGTCTTTGTTTTCATGAGTTATAGGGATATTAAAAGTTTGGAAATAATTTCGGCAATAATCAGGGCAACGGCAAAACCTACAAAATGCTGCCACTTTTTGGCATTGACGGAAGTTCTGAAGCCATTCACCAGCAAGGTAATATAATAAGCCGTAATGGTAAGAAGCAGCATGCTGATGACAAAAAGCAGGATAAGGGCCATGGGTTGAAAGTTCAGATGCTGAAGATCACCCTGCTGACTGATGATTTCATCTTCAACTTTTTTCAAAGCGGGCAGAGCGGTGATTACTGCACTGATGTATTGCGGGAACCGGGACACCATCGACGTGTTGAGAATATCGACCGCCCTGGTCTTCCGGTTGATCAGTTTACCCAGGATAAAAAGCACAATAAAAATACAGGCTACGTTGATGCCGTTTTCTTTCAGGCTCGTTAAAAAATCGGTTTCATACTGATGCACATCCAGGACGCCGTCAAAGGTTACATTAAAAAGAGCACCTACAAAAGAACCCGCCAAAGTAATCAGAATACCAAATGCCAAAAGCTGCTTTTCGCTGTAGATTCCGAAAGGGTTAAAAAAGAGTTTCCAGTTCATGGTTTATTGTTTAAGGGTTTCAATTTTTCCGATCAGGTCATCCATTTTATTTCGCATGGTAGGATAGGAGAGGCCCGCCTGCTTGGCCATCTCTTTGATGCTGCCGCTTGACAGGAAGAAGTTCAGGATAAATTCCTGCTCTTCACGGCCCAGCTGCAGGTACAACGGAAGCTCATAATTGCCGTTAACCGTCGTTTCACAATGGCTGCATTTCATCTGGCTGACCTGCAAAGCAGATTCACAGCTCGGGCATACAATAGGAAGTTTCATATCTGAAATTTATACAAAAGTAAAAATTATTTTAATAAAGTTAAATTAAATTTAAATAAAATTAAAAAAAATAATTCAGATTATAACTCTTCCAATTTATCTTCATTAAACATTAAACATTAAACATTAAACATTAAACATTAAACATTACTTATTACTCATTGCTCATTACCCATTATCCATCTCCAAACTTCTTCGTATCTTTGCCGAAATCATTTAATTCTAAACAAAACATGAAGACATACGCAGGAATTCCTGAAGAAAATGCATCATTGGAAAACTCGAAAGTAATGCTGGTAACCGTTCCTTACGACGGAACCTCAACCTGGGGAAAAGGGGCTGACAAAGGACCGGAATTGTTCTTAGACGCTTCCGAAAATATGGAGCTTTACGATATTGAAACCCAGTCTGAACCTTATCTGGAAGGGGTGTATTTAGCCGGAGAAATTTCTGAAAATTCGACGCCGGAAGCGATGACGGAAGCCGTTTACCAGAAAACAAAAGAATTGCTGGATAACGAAGGGAAACTATTCACGCTTTTCGGGGGTGAGCATTCTGTTTCCATTGGTTCGATCCGTGCAGTAGGGGAGAAGTTCGAAAATTTAACAGTTCTTCAACTGGATGCGCATACCGATCTTCGTCCGGAATTCCATGGGTCTACATCCAACCATGCCTGTGCGGTTTTTGAAGCCAATCAGAAACACAATCTGGTGCAGGTGGGAATCCGTTCCATGGATGTGGAAGAAGCACAATATCTGCCGGAAGGAAGGGTATTCTTCGCTCATGAAATTGCCAACAATGAAAACTGGGTAAATGACGTGCTGGAAAAAGTTTCAGGAAATGTATACATCACGATCGATCTTGATGCTTTCGATCCTTCTCTTTGTCCTTCAACGGGAACTCCTGAGCCGGGTGGTTTGCAATGGTATCCGACACTGGAACTCCTGAGAAAAGTATTTGAAAAGTGCAACGTGGTAGCATTTGATATCGTAGAACTGATGGATTCTCCAATGGCTAAACCAAGCGCATTCTTAGCGGCAAAGCTGTATTACAAAATGCTGGCTTACTACCATATTTATAACAACAACTAATTCCGCAGGAATCGGATTTTTTCTGCCGGGTATTCTTCGGAAATTTGTGAGGTAAAATAAAAGAATATGTCCACACAAAATCAGATCGATTACGAAAGAATTGCCAAAGCGATAGCGTATATCCGCAGCAATTTTAAGCTTCAGCCGGGTTTGGATGAAGTGGCGGAAGAAATCAGTTTGAGTCCGGCCCATTTTCAGAAGATGTTTTCCGACTGGGCGGGAACGAGTCCGAAGAAGTTTTTGCAGTTCATCAGTCTTGAGCACGCCAAAAATTTACTGAAGGAAGAAAAAGCGAGTTTGTTTGATACCGCCTACGAGACGGGACTTTCGAGTACGAGCCGGTTGCATGACCTGTTTGTGAAGATCGAAGGGATGTCTCCGGCAGAATATAAAAACGGGGGAAAAAGCCTGAACATCAATTACAGTTTTTCCGGAAGTCCTTTCGGGAACGTTATTGCAGCTTCCACAGAAAAGGGAGTCTGCTATCTGGCTTTTGAAAACGATATACAGAAAGCGTTGGGAGATTTACAGTCTAAATTTCCCAATGCTTCTTTTTTTGAACGGCAGGATGATTTCCAGAAAAATGCACTGTCTATTTTCAGCAAAGACTGGACGGAACTCAACACCGTTAAGCTCCACCTGAAGGGCACCGATTTTCAATTGAAAGTTTGGGAGAGCCTGCTTACCATTCCAATGGGAAAACTTTCTACCTACGGTCAGCTAGCCGGACAAATCGGACATACCAAAGCCTCACGAGCCGTGGGAACCGCCATCGGGAGCAATCCCGTCGCTTTCCTGATTCCCTGCCACCGCGTAATCCAGTCTTCCGGGAAACTTGGCGGCTATATGTGGGGAAGTGAACGAAAACAGTTGATGATCGGCTGGGAGAGTTCCAGGATTTATACTGATTTTAAACACGAATAGCACAGACTTTTGCACCAATAAACACAATTGTTTTAGTTTCTTTTAAAATAAATTCTGATCAATTCGTTTTAGCCCAAATCGGTTTCCATAAAAATCTGAACTTATTGATTATATTTTAAAATACTTTCTTCAGCTTTCTGCAAAAAACGTAAAACATTAAATCTCAAACTTTAAACTGTTATGCTCAGCCTCTTCGAAGATCCATCAGAAAACCCCTTAAACCTGCTTCCTAAAGACGGAACCGTTTATTATTACGGAAAAATTTTCACGAAGGAAAAATCAGATTTTTATTATGATTATTTATTCAACTGCATTCCTTGGGAAAATGACGAAGCGGTTATTTTCGGGAAACTGATTATCACCAAACGAAAAGTAGCCTGGTTCGGGGATCTGCCTTTTGAATACACCTATTCCAAACGGACAAAGCAGGCAAAGCCCTGGACTCCGGAATTGCTGGCATTAAAGCAGAAATGTGAGGAAATTACAGGTGAAACCTACAATTCCTGTCTGCTGAACCTATACCACGACGGAAACGAAGGGATGGCCTATCACAGTGATGCGGAAAAAGACCTGAAAAAACACGCGGCGATCGCTTCATTAACGTTCGGCGCCGAAAGAAAATTTCTGTTCAAGCATAAAACGGAAAACGAAAAAGCAGAGGTATTTCTCGAGAACGGAAGCCTGCTGGTGATGAAAGGAACCACACAGGACCATTGGCTGCACCGCCTTCCGACGACGACCAAAGTGAAATCCCCAAGGGTAAATCTGACCTTCCGGACGATTTTGGAGTAAATTTTTTACCACAAAAGGCCAAAAGATATTCATGCCGCAAAATAAAGTTAATACTCGATGCTGGAGAAAGCGCACAGAAGTTTTTAAAAATCAAAGATTTTTAATCTCATGGGTTCTAAAAATATTTTCAAGTTATTCAAACTTTCTCTGTGACTTATGTGTTAAAATAAAGCATGCTCATCTGTGTATTCTGTGGGAATTTTTTAACCACAAAAGGCCTCAAAAGATATTCATGTCAAAGAATAAAGTTAAATACTCGATGCTGGAAAAAGCACACAGAAGTTTTTAAAAATCTTTGATTTTTAATCTCATGTGTTCTAAAATATTTTCAGGCTATTCAAACTTTCTCTGTGCCTTACGTGTTAAAATAAAGCATGCTCATCTGTGTATTCTGTGGGAATTTTTTAACCACAAAAGGCCTCAAAAGATATTCATGCCGAAGAATAAAGTTAAATACTCGATGCTGGAAAAAGCGCACAGAAGTTTTTAAAAATCTCTGATTTTTAATCTCATGTGCTCTAAAAATGTTTTCAAGCTATTCAAACTTTCTCTGTGACTTATGTGTTGAAATTAATGCATGATGATTTGTGCAGATCTGTGGGAGATTTTTTACCACAAAAGGTCCAAAAGATATTAATGCCGCAGAATAAAGTTACATACCTGATGTTGGAGAAAGCGCACAGAAGTTTTTAAAAATCAAAGATTTTTAATCTCATGGGTTCTAAAAATATTTTCAAGTTATTCAAACTTTCTCTGTGACTTATGTGTTGAAAATAAACGTAATCATCTGTGAAAATTTGTGTAAATCTGTGGTTTAATAAATCTTTCCCGGTGGCTGGTGGCGTATAAAATCCTTCGAGAGCCTCTGGATGACAAACGGAGTGGGAAACTAATTGATTAGTAAAAAAAATCTGCGTGAGATAAAAATAAAAAGGCGGCTTTGAAACCTCAGCCACCTTTTCTTTATTTTAAAACTTCCACTTCAATCGCACTGTCATCAAATACTTTGATAAAGGCTTTCGTGTAATCTTCTTTCGTTGCAAAATTCGGATTATCCATAAATTTCTGCGGATTGATCGCAAACAGCGGGAACCAGGTTGAAGAAATCTGGATCTGGATTTTATGTCCTTTTTTGAAGGTATGTACTACATCTTGCAGCCTGAAGTTCACGGCGGTTTTCTGATCCGGGACCAGGGCTTCCGCTTGTTCCCTTGAATTCCGGAACCTGGCCGGCATGATTTCGCTTCGAACCATCTGGTGGTAATTTCCGTAGATTACCCCGTCTTTCTTTTCAACGGGTTTGAAATCTTCAGGGTAAATGTCAATTAATTTTACCGCAAAATCGGCATCGGTGGAAGTGGAGGCAATGTTTAGTTTAGCCATAATTTCACCGGCCAGCGTCAGGTCTTCCGTCAAAGCATCTGTCGTGAAGGTAAGTACATCCGGGCGTCCTTCGGCAAAACGCTGGTCTTCCGACATATAATTTCTTGGGGTAAAGCCGTTGAAGTCTTTTAAATTGTCCGAACTTAAAACCGGATTATTCGGGTCGCTGTAATATTCCGAGAAACCTTGTCCTGCTGAATTTTTCAGAGTACCGCCGGACAGATAGAAGTTTACTTTTTTCGCTTCCTTCGGCGGATAAGTGGCAAATTCCCTCCACTGTTTCGCCCCGGTGTCGTACATCATGGCTTCCGGTAAACCGGCATCCTGTTTCGTATTTCCTTTTAGGTAATGGTTAAAGAATTTCGTTTCCAGGTTTTTCTGATAGTAAGTCGCAATGCTGTCGCCGAAGTAAATCTGGTTATGGAAATGTTTTCCCTGCTCATAAGCCCAGGCACCGTGGGAAAAAGGTCCCATAACAATTGTATTCTTCGCTTTAGGGCTTGTCTTTTCGATGGTTTTGTAGATATTCAGCGGTCCGGAAAGGTCTTCTGCATCAAACCAGCCACCGACCGTCATTACCGCATGGTTCACCTTTTTAAGGTGCGGAAGCAGGCTTCTTTTCTGCCAGAAGTCATCGTAGTTGGGATGATTCATAATTTCCGTCATGAAAAAATTATTTTTGTAATATTTTTCATAGCCGTCTTTTAAGATTCCCATATCTCGGTAAAATTTCAGTCCGTCTTCGGAAGAAACCTTGATCATCGAGTCATTGTACCAGGCTTTGTTTTCAGGCTTGGTCTTCTGAACACCGAAAACAGGAAATGTCCTGAAGTAGCCCAGCATAATTTTTCCGTTGTGCAGGAAATCGTCGTTCCAGAAATCGGAAATCGGTGCCTGGGGTGATGAAGCAACCAAAGCCGGATGCTGGGCCAAAACGCCTGCTGCCGTATAAAATCCGGGATAGGACGTTCCGTACTGACCTGCTTTTCCGTTGTTGTCTTTTATATTTTTAACCAGCCAGTCGATGGTATCATAAGTATCCGTACTCTCGTCAACGTCTTTTTTCGTTTTGTGATCCACCTGCGGCGTCATGTTGGTGAATGTTCCTTCGCTCATGTATCTCCCGCGGACATCCTGATAGACGAAAATGTATTTGTCGTTCATCAGATAAGGGTTTGGTCCCAGTTTCGTCCGGTATTCATTTTCCCCATAAGGAGCCACGCTGTAGCAGGTTCTCTGCATCAGGAACGGGTACTTGTTTTTACCGGAAATATCTTTCGGAATATACACCGAAGTGAAAAGCTTTACCCCGTCACGCATCGGGATATACACTTCCTTTTTGATGAAATTGTCCTTTACAAAAGTATCGGGCTGCTTATTCTGAGCGATTGCAAAAACAAACAGGAAGGCAAACCACATGGAAAAATGTCTCTTCATTGTCTAAAAATTTGACGCTAATTTAATCATAAATTGCTTTTGATTAAATGAAGGTTTAACATAAAATCCAGAAACCGCCTTTTTGAAACAGCTGCCGGATCAGGTTTAGATCGATCCGGGGGCAGGATCAGTGGATGAAATTTGTTTTTAAAGGTTGTTTTTATCTAGCTTGGTTATTTGGGATTTCATCTAAAGCTTTAAAAATGAAAAATCATGTTCTCCCAGTGATTCAGTCGACAAAGAAAACTTCCTGCATCCAGCTTCCTTCTTCCAGCCTATTAATCTAATTTCCATAATTATTTTTCAACCACAAATACAGCGGTTTTATCAACAGTAATGACTCCGCTTTTTTCATTTTTCAGTTTAAATGAAGCCATGTGATTGTCGAATTTAAAAACGATGCTGTCATTGGTGATTTTTTTTAAATCTTTGACTTTACTTTTATCAGTGACAACTTCATTCTGTTTAATCATAATATCCTGATCTGAAAAAATAATCTGGCTTTTTTTTCAACTATTTTTTTCTTTACCATCTCATGCAATGCCGGATTCTTTAAATTGATCTGTTCTACGTTATAAGAATCAACAACATTCCAGTTTCCGGTAAAATTATTTTTCTGAAATTCAGTAAATGACAGGCAAATCAGTATTCCTGATAGAAGAACATATTTTTTCATATCGGTAATATTTAAATTAATTGATAATGTAAAAATTTTAATTATAACAAAATATGACGTTTCGGATTAATTTTTCTTTCCGCCAAATTTGTTCAATTTCAGCGTTAGAGACAACATAATGTATCTCCTAAGGATCAGGTCTTCCCGGTCTTCGACATAAGTGGCTGTAATGTTTCTCCGGACGCTCTGGTTCTGGTTTAAAACATCATATACTTTCACCTTTGCCGTCAGCTGTTTTTTGTAGAATGAATAACCGACGGCTGAATTTAAAAAGTAAAAATTCCTCTTAAAACCCGGGGCGATGTTGGAGCTGGTGTTGTATTCGAAATCGTTTTCAAGGATCAGATTGGTCTTCAGGAAATAATTGGTGAGCTCCAGCGTAAAAGTCTGGTAGGTATTCCTGATGCTTTCCACACTGTAATTTTTATAATTTGAAAAGGAATAATTAATGCTGTAGGAAGGTTTAATATTGATTTTATCCTTCTTGTCATACATCAGGTTGATCCCGGGATTAAAGGCATAAGAATTCCCGGTATACATCTGGCCGTTGATGAAGCCGCGGCTGTACCGGTAGTTTAGGCCGGCTTTAGGACTGACGGTTATTTTCTGATCGTTCCACTTGAATGTTTTGCTGAAACCGCTTCCGAAATTTGCGCTTTTGTTCCCGCTGATGTTGGTGTAGGTAACAAACTGTTTCCCTGAATCGTCATAATAGGAAAAGCTGGTCATATCGTTACTGTTGTAAGTAAAAGACAGGTTGATATAATAATTAATGTTTTTCGGAACATTGAAATTACTGAAATAAAGGCTTGTCCGGTTGCTCCAGGCATTTTTAAGGTCCGGGTTTCCCTGATAGGTTACCAATGGATTTGATTCGTCAATATAAGGGATCAGCCGCTCGGCAGCAGGGATGGTAAAGCTTGCCGAGTTGTAGATATTCAACCTTGAATTCTGCGAAATTTTATACTGAAGCCCGGCATTGTAATCGGGAAGGATAAAGTTTCTCTGCAATTGATATTGCTGTCCGTTGAAGAAAGAGCTGTATTTCAGATCGGTAAAATCCACATTGGCCGAAGCCCAGAAATTGTACTTCTGCTTGTTCAGTTCAAGTGTCACCTGCGGCGAAAGCTGGTTGTTTTTCTGATCCGAGCTGTTGGACAACGGCAGGTTGTAGTTTGAATACTGCCCGGTCGCCGGATCAAAATCATTCACGATCCTTTCATTGAAGGTATTGGCTGAATTGTAATTCAGTCCGAAATTGATATCTAAAGAATCCGAGATCGGCTCTGTATATTTTGCATTAAAGCTGTAATTGTTATTTTGCGATTTGGTTTGGGTCAGCTGGTTTCTCAGATCCCTTTTTGCAGGATCTTCCACTCCGTTCTCATAGAAAAAAGTCTGTGAATTGTTCAGACTTCTGTTTTTATTTTCTGTGATGGATGTATTTAAGCTCGAATAAAAAGACCGTCCTTTTTTACTGAATTTTCTTGAATAATGAATGTTCGGAGTAAAAGAATGGCTTTCCGAATCCGAACGGACCGAAGAGGCGCTTTCGTTCAACAGCGTTTCATCTCTGGAGGTTGCTGCTTTTGATGTGCTGAGGTTCGTTGTCGCCGAACGGGAAAAGGCGGGAGAAAAATAAATCGTGCTCAGCGTGTCCGGCTTTATTTTAACGGATGCGTTGAAGTTGTACTGTTCAGCATTGTTTTCGGCCTGGCTTTCCGAGTTGGTTTTAAGCTGATAATCCGGAAGGAATGTTGTTTTCGAAATTTTTGATGCGGTCTGAAGATCGGTTTCCGTGCGGGTAAGCCCGAAAGCATCCAGATCGGCTTCCTTGCTCAGCTGATCCGTGTAATTCAGGCCGATGGTCGTGGATTTCCGGATGCCCTGTCCGCCGCTTCCGGTTTGTGAAGCCCGCGAACTCCCTCCATTGCCGTTGCCGGAGTCTCCCCGGGCATTGATGTTGTTGGAAGACAGCACCAGGCTGATTTTCCGTTTATCTTTAAAATAGCTCAGGAAACCGCTGCCTTCATATCTTTTGTCGGAACCATAACCGGCGGTGAGCCTTGAAAGGAAGCCTTTGTTCTTCTTATCGTCAATGGTAAAATTGATGGTGGTATTCTCCGATTTCGGCGGTTTTCCGGTAAGCTCTTCTTCCCGCGTTTTGGTGGTGGTAAACTGGATGTTTTTGATGATATCGGCGGGAATGTTTTTTAAGGCAATCTTTCCGTCCTTATCAAAGAAGGGTTTCCCATTGATCATGATCTGGTCCACCTGCTTTCCGTTGGCTGTAATTTTTCCGTCGCTGTCGATCTCTACACCGCTGATGTTTTTCAGGAGCTCTTCGATGCTGCTGTCGGGGCGCACTTTTATAGCTGCGGCGTTGAATTCGATGGTGTCTTTTTTAATCTTGATAGGAGAGACGGTAATTTTTACTTCCTCAATATCGGTGACCTTACTTCTATCCAGCCCGACGGTTCCGATATTGACGGATTGATTGATTTTATCCAATTTTTTAGAATAGGAAATAAATTTATCCGCATCTATTTTTAATAAGGAAGATTCTTTAAGTTCATCCGTTTTTAATGAAAACTTCCCTTCTTTATTGGTTGAGGTATAATTGATGATCGAGGAATCTTTTTGCTTTAAAAGATAGACGGTGGCATTTTCCAGCGGCTTTTTCTCAAAATCCACAACCTTCCCGTCAATGCTGAACTTTTGTCCGTTCACCAATAAAAATTGAAATAAAAACATCAGGAGCCACAGGATCTTCTTCATAATCATCTTTTGAACGTGCTAAAATATAAAAAAACATCCCTCGGAAGGGATGTCGGCAATTTAAAATAATTTTAAATCTATGGGGTTTGTGTTTTGTTGCGTGCAAATTTGTTGAGCTTCATCGTGAGGGAGAACATCACGTAGCGTTTCAGGATCAGGTCGTCGCGGTCCTCAAAAAAGGTGTTGGAAATGGTTCTCCTTACGCTTTGGTTCTGGTTCAGTACATCATAGACCTTCACTTTCGCCGTCAGTTGCTTGTTGAAGAAAGAATAACCGACGCTGGTATTCCAGAAATAAAAATCCCTTTTGAAGCCCGGAGCGATGTTGGTGTTGGTATTGTATTCAAGGTCGTTTCCTAAGGTCAGCCTGCTTTTGAAGATATAGTTCGTAAGCTCCAGTTTCAGGACCTGGTTGCTGGTATTCACCTCGTCGATGCTGTAGTTTTTATACTTTGAAAAATTATAGCCTAGCGTATAAGAGGGTTTTACCGTAAGTTTTTCCTTGATTTCATAGGTAAGGTTCAGTCCCGGATTAATACTGTAGTAGCTGCTGCTGAATTCCTGCCCGTTGATGAACCCTTTGCTGAAACCGTACATGGAATTGAATTTCGGGTTGATGGTCAGTTTGTTTTCTTTCCACTTGAAGGTTTTGCTAAAGCTTCCCCCAAAGTTAAAGTGTTTGTTACCGCTGATGTTGGCGTACGTTACCAGCTGCCTTCCGCTTTCATCGAAAAAGGAATAATTGATGATGTCATTGTTTTTATAGGTAAATCCGGCATTCAGGTAATAGTTGATGTTCTTTACCATATTGAAATTATTAAAATACAGATACGTTGAATTGGTCCATGTATTTTTCAGGTCCGGATTCCCCTGATAGGCGATCAGTGGATTGATGATGTCGATATAAGGAGTAAGCTGTTCAGCCGTCGGAATGCTGAAATCGGCGAAGTTGTAGAGGCTTAATCTTTTATTTTGAGAAAACTCATAGTTCATTCCCATATTATAGTTTGGGAGAACGAAATTTTTCTGCAGTCCGTAATTCTGATTGCTGAAACGGGAGCTTACCTTCATATCTGAAAAGTCTGCTCTCACCGAACCCCAGCCACTGATTTTCTTTTTATTGATTTCAAAAGACAATTCGGGAGCTATCGTGTTGATCTTCTGATTCATGCTGTTGGACAAAGCCTCATTGTAATCCGAATACTGCATAGTGGCGGCATCGAAATCGTTCACGTCCCGCCTGTTTCTCATCGTGGCTGCATTATAATTCAGGCTCAGGCTTATATTTGTGGAGTCGGAGATGGGTTCTGTATAGCCGGTTCTGAACCGGTAATTGTTGTTCTGGTTTTTCTTCAGTGCGTACTGGTTCCGGTTGTCGTTCGGCTGGGTGCCTGAATAGAAAATATTTTCAGAACGGTTCAGCAGGTTTTCTTTATTTTCGGAAATACTGCTGTTGAGATTCACATTCATCTCCCTTCCTTTTTTATGGAATTTTTTCGAAAAATAGAGGTTCGGATTAAAGGCATTGTTTTCAGAATCCAAGCTCGTATTGCTGTTGCTGGTATTCAGCAGGTCGTTGTCCCGAAAAGTGTTGGCATTGGAGGTGCTGAAGCTGCGGATCTCATTTCTTGAAAAGGAAGGAGAAAAGTAAATGCTCGTTAAAGAATCCAGGCGGATTCTCGCCGAAACATCAAAATTATACTGTCGGGAATCATTGCCGCCGTTGCTTTCGGAGTTGGTTTTTAAAGTGTAATCCGGAAGCAGGGTCGTCCTTGAAACTTTGGATCGGGTTTCCAGATTGTTATTGATATGGATCAGGCTTACATTATCCAGGTCCAGATCCTTCCCAAATTTATCGCTGTAGTTGAATCCGATGGTGGTTGATTTCTGGATGCCTTTGGTATTGTTTCCGCCGGATACGTAATAGGTAGAGCCTCCACTAGTGACTACAGAACCGCCCTGCATCAGCCAGGAATTCCTCCCGTGGCCCATGCTGTCGAAAACCTCATCGCTCGAAAACCCCTGGGAATTGATGTTGTTGGATGCTGCCAGCAAGCTGATCTTGGTGTCATTTTTAAAATAGCTCAGCAGGCCGCTGCCTTCATACCGTTTATCGGAGCCGTAGCCTGAGGTAAGCCTTGAAATCAGTCCCTTATTTTTCTTTTCATCGATATTGAAATTGATGGTGGCGTTATTGGATTTCGAGGTTTTTCCGCTTAGTTCCTCTTCTTTGGTCTTGGTTGTGGTAAACTGGATGTTTTTGATGATATCTGCCGGAAGGTTCTGCAAGGCGATTTTCCCGTTTTTATCAAAGAAAGGTTTGCCATTGATGGTAATCTGGTCGACTTCTTTTCCGTTGATGGTTATTTTGCCGTCATTGTCCATCTGAACGCCGGGAATCTGCTTCAGAAGTTCCTCGATTTTACTGTCTGGACGCACTTTAATGGAAGAAGCATTGAATTCAATGGTGTCTTTTTTTACCTTAACGGGTGACGCCGTCAGCTTCACCTCCTGGATGTTGGATACCGAGTTTCTTTCAAGTTCTATATCTCCCAGGGAGACGGACTGCCCGATCGTTTCAAAATTCCTGGAATAGGAAATTAATTTTTCAGCATCTATTTTCAGGATGCTCGGTTCGGAGATTTCATCCGTTTTTAGGGAAAAGTTTCCTTCTCTGTTCGAGGATGTATAATTGATAATGGAGGAATCCTTCTGTTTCAGAAGGTAAATGGTAGCATTTTCAACAGGTTTTTTTTCAAAGTTCAGGACTTTTCCGTTGATGTTTAATTTCTGAGCATTCAGCATTAGAATATTCAGCAAAAAAACCAGCAGCAATAAGCGTTTTCCCATGAGTTTAAATGATTATCAGTGCCGCAAAATTATAGGAAAAAACAGCCGGAACAAAGGGTATTCAGCGTTAAATAGCGTTAATGTTTTAATATAAAAATTCATGTATTTGTTAAGTTTCCATAAAAAATAAAAACACCTCTTAAAAAAGAGATGTTTTTTAGCGTTGAAATCAGATTGAGATTAAGCTCTCAGGTATCTCGAATAAGCGTAACCTTCCTGTCCGTCGTCCGTTTTTACTTTCCACCAGTCGTCAGATGTCTGCTCAACCAGTGTAAGGGAAGAACCTTTTGTAACTTTCCCCACTACAGCAGCTTCTGTCGAAGGCTCCTGTCTGATGTTGAGGTTGGATTCATCCGTTGCCACGGTAAGAGAAGTTCCTGCAGAAAGACCGGCTACCTGTACGTCGATATTGATATCTGATGCGGAATAGGTAGAATCAATTGCTCCCAAAGCATTCCATACCGCATCTTTTGCAGCGGTGTTGGATGCGCTTCCCGAAACATAAAGGATACCGTCCTGTTCCTGAACCTGAAGATTGGAAATACCTGCAGACTGGGCCGCAGAAACCACGCTTGAATATTTATCCTGTAATGTACTCATGACTGATTATTTTGTTACGGTGTAATTATAATTTACTTTTCCTACTTTCAAAGCATCTACCGATTCTTTTACTTTTCGGGCATCAGAAGAAGAAATGTTTCCGGTAAGTGTAAGCTCACCATTGATCACTTCTACTTTTACACCCGGAATGTCTTTCACGGCATCCTGTACTTTCTGCTGCACCTCGGGCGCTACGGCAGATTGGGTTTCAATAGCAGGTGCAGCGGCGGCGGCAGGTGCTACGGTAGCCATATCCATTACTTCTTTTACTCCGTTGATGGCTTTCAGTTGTTTGATCATGGCGTCTTTAGCTTCCTGGGTTTCGAAAGTTCCGCTTAGATGAGCTACTCCGTCTTTTACTTCTACGGAAGCATTCGGGTTAGACACAACGACTGTAGTAGCCTGGGTCTGAAGGTCAGCATCAGAAACTTTTTTCTTGCAGGAAACAGATCCGAAAGATACAGCGATAGCCAGTGCAGCCATAGCGATTGATTTTTTCATAGTTGTATATTTTTAATGTTAATACAAGTAAATACAACAGTAAAATGTATACCAAAATAGAAGCGTACCGGAAAATTTATAAAATTTCCACGCGTTTTATACAATCGTTGTGAATACAGAAAATAGTACGGACGGATTTTTAGATAAACGTATTTTAAGTTCCTGCATTTTGATCCCGGCTGACAATGCGGAATCAATTTACGGCAAATTCTACTCTGCCGTTATCCGGATTATCTCCTTTGATATTGGTATTAAGAGAGATGAAAAATACAGATGCCCTCTTCTGATTCCCTATCCTGACAATTGGTAAATGAATTGAAAGAATAGATGCCCTGCCTATTCAGGACAATATCGATCTCAGATTCGTAGCTGTCTGTGGTACTGTTATATATGGCGGAAAACTTGTTTTCAGCAAGTTTTTGACCTTTTATAAACGTAACGGTGTTGTCTTCAAAAAGTTCGGATAGGTCGATAAGCAATATACCTGACGTCCTTTTTGTGCTTTGGTAAATATCTATGGCTTTTCCATTGGTTTTCACTTTTGACGGGAGAGAAAACTTCAGTTTGAGGGTTTCTCCCTTTTGATAATTTTTCTTTAAAGGGGATAAAGTAACGAGGTCCTGTTCATATGTATAATTAGAGTATACATCACAGGGGCTTTCTCTTCCGTCGTTGCAATGCATGACAAGAGGTATAAACAGCATCGACAAAAATACATTTAAAAAAGTTAATCTGAACATCTGGTTATTTATTTGTTAAGCCATTAAAATATTATATATTTTAATGAAATGATTATTGATTTATTACTGATAAAGTGCTTCAAATATAAATAAAATTATGGATTAAGGGGTAGATTAGCTACAATGTAAATATTAATTTTGTTTAAAATACGGCGAATTCATAATGTAGTAAATGAATTGCTATATTTTGAATTTTTCTTTTTTTTCATAAAAGTTTTTTCTAGTTTTACGGCTCAAAAAAATTATTAAACATGAAAAAAACATTATTGTTATTTACGCTGTTGTCAGCCTTTACCATTACCAATGCCCAGGAAACCGAAAGCCGGCAGAGAAAAAATGATATCATGGCAGATCCCGTATTGCTGATTGCAGTTCCTATGGCTAATGTTTCGTATGAAAGGCTTCTAAATGAGAACATGGGAGCGGGGTTAAATGCAATGATAACCCTGAGTTCCGATACCGAGAATTTTAAACAGTTTTCGCCTTACTTCAGATATTACCTCGGAAAAAAGTATGCCTCAGGATTTTTCCTGGAAGGATTCGTTCCTGTAACCATAGAAAGAAACGAAGTCTATAATTATAACTATGATGACATTACCAACACGATGAGTTACCGAAATAAAGTGACAAAAAATTACACGACCTTCGGAATCGGTTTCGGAGTAGGGGGTAAATGGGTTATTAAAAACAGACTGGTCCTTGAGGCAAGTGGCGGGATCGCCCGACGAATCGGCGATGTAGATAATGATAATGTCGGTCCTGTTACCGGTAAGATCATGGGCGGAGTCGGCTACAGATTTTAGATCGCTTATTTGAAGAAGATTATCGTCTTAATGGCTTAATTAATAAATTCTTATCGGATAAACTTTTAACCTGTATATAATCTGCAGGTTGTTTCGCTTTTAATCCCCTGATTCAAAAACCGGAAATATATACCGGAATGCTGTTGGTACATGCAGGATAAATGGTATCTTAAACCCGTTTTAAAATATTATATTTGCGAAACTTGAATTATTGATATGAAAGGACAAAATAAACTATTTATCGCCATTGTCGTTGCGCTGATCCTGGGAGTAGCCATCGGCGGACTGGTGCATGTAAGCTATCCCGAAAGTGCAGAACCTTTTTCTAAAAACATCAAACTTTTGGGAACGGTATTTATCCGCCTGGTGCAGATGATTATTGCACCGCTGGTTTTCACGACGCTGGTGGTGGGAATCGCCAAAATGAGCGATATTAAAATGATCGGCAGGGTAGGAACCAAAGCCATGCTGTGGTTTATTTCCGCTTCGCTGGTTTCACTTTTTATCGGGCTGATGCTTGTTAATTGGCTGGAGCCCGGCCACGTAACCAAGCTTCCCATCCAGGATGCCGCTTCTGCCGAAGAACTGCTGAAAACCAGCAAAGGATTTTCCATGGAAGACTTCGTGAAGCATATTATTCCAAAAAGCCTTTTTGAAGCATTTGCCACCAACGAAGTCCTGCAGATCGTTGTTTTTTCCATCATGTTCGGTATTGCCCTTGCCAATATGGGAGAAGAATATGCACAGCCTGTCGTTAAATTATTTGATATCATTGCCCACGGAATCCTGAAAATGGTAGGCTACATCATGTGGTTTGCGCCGTTAGGCGTGTTGGGAGCGATTGCCGCGGTAGTAGCTACCAATGGTTTTGAAATATTTAAAGTATATGCGATTTATTTAAGAGACTTTTTCTTTGCTCTGGGCATTCTCTGGCTGGCGCTTCTGTTAGTCGGCTATCTGATTTTAGGAAACCGTCTTTTTGAATTGCTGAGAAGGATTAAAGAACCTTTGCTGATTGCTTTTTCAACGACGAGTTCCGAGGCGGTTTTCCCGAAACTGGTGGAAGAACTTGAAAGATTCGGATGCAACAACAGGGTGGTGTCTTTCATTTTACCGCTGGGTTACTCTTTTAACCTGGACGGAAGCATGATGTACATGACTTTTGCCTCTATTTTCATCGCTCAGATCTACGGAATTGAAATGACCATCGGACAGCAAATCACCATGCTTCTGGTACTGATGCTGACTTCCAAAGGGATTGCCGGCGTTCCGAGAGCTTCTTTGGTGATTATTGTCGCCACATGTTCGATGTTCGGAATTCCGCCGGAAGGGATTGCCCTTATTCTGCCGATCGACCATTTCTGTGATATGGGAAGAAGCATGACGAATGTTTTGGGAAATGCTCTGGCTACCTCAGCCGTTTCCAAGTGGGAAGGACAGTTGGATAATCACGGCGGGAACCTATAAATTGTGAATTACAGCGCTGCTGGTGAATGGTCAATAATGAATGTGTTACATTTCATTATTGACCATTTATTTTGTGAAATATAAACGAAATTATCTTTAGAATTTGTTGACAATGAATTTTCAAGACCATAAAAATTTAATTAAAGAAAACGGGTTTACCGTTATCAACAATATCTTTTCTGATGAAGAAATTCATCAGATCGGTACGGTGATTCAAAATATTGACACCTCAAAAGAGACCTTCCGGAAATCGGAAGACCTGTTTGCGATCCGGCAGTTTTTAAAGGAAATTCCCGGAGTACAGGATTTGATTTTTAATGAAAATTTAAAAACCCTAATCAGCGAACTTTTCGGGAATAAATATTTCGTAGTCAAAAGCATTTACTTTGACAAACCTGAAACCTCCAACTGGTACGTCGCCTATCATCAGGATCTTACCATTTCAGTAGATCAAAAACTGGAACTGGAAAATTTTGGACCGTGGACGACCAAGCAGAATCAGTTTGCCGTTCAGCCACCGCTGGATATTCTGGAAAACATATACACGATAAGAATTCATCTTGATGATGCGGATGAAAACAACGGTGCCTTAAAAGTCGTTCCCGGATCTCACGCCAAAGGAATTTACCGGCCGGAAACCATCGACTGGACCATCGAAACCGAAGAAATCTGCAATGTCCGAAGAGGCGGAATCATGATCATGAAACCCTTGCTTTTGCATGGATCCAACCGCACCACCAACGGAAAGAGAAGAAGGGTAATCCACATTGAATTTTCCGACAGGGAATTACCGGGCGGATTAAACTGGTCGGAGAGGATGGGTTTGAAAATTAATGCAAAACCTGATAAAGACCTGAATGGGCGCAATCAAAAGCATCGGGTATAACCCGATGTAAGCATTTAGGTGAGAAATCATGATCCCTGAAAGAGTAAAATCACTAAACATACAAAACCAGACCTTCCGGCAATTCCGGAGGGTCTGGTTTTAAGTCATTTGTTCTATCAGAGGTTTTTAACAGTCTCACGATGTAGGAAACACAGGGCTCTTTGCTGAGTGAAACTTAAAAACGGTTAGTAGTAAAAATCTTTGCGGACTTTGCATTAAGATCAATATCAAAGATTATTTCACAGAAATCTCATCAATAAAGATATAGGCATCGCCGCCTGTTCCCTGATGCCATTCCGGAAGCTTTCCGAAATGGTAGGCCTTCACTTTTACGTAACGGGCCTGCGTCGGTAAAATATCGGTAGAGAAATCTTTTACCTGAGGGGTTTCATCTTTAGGATCGAGCGTATTATCAACGGTTTTCAGCAGAATAAAATCCTTTCCGTTGTTGGAAACATAATATTCTACTTTTTTGGGCATTAAAATCCAGGCCCGGCTGTCCTGCAGGTATGTTGAAGAGAGGTGGGTAATCTGCTGAGGGGATTTCATATCGATTACCGCGTCAAAAGTCTGCCCCTGATATCCCAGCCATTCGCCTTTTCTCCAGTTGGCATCCCCATTGATCCCGTCAATCAAAGAAAGCTTTCCGCTGGCCGTATATTGCGGAGTCGGAGTTGAATTCACCGTAATGTCCCAATTGTTAGGCCTTCTGTTAAAATTAGCGGTAACCACAGAGCTTTTTTCACCGTTCCTTTCCGCATACGCTGAAACCTGGGTGGTTTTCATAATGGTGAACGGGCCTTTGTAAGCGGTAAATGTTTTTCTTACGTTGGCATCGCCTTCATCCAGGGTCATGTAGTAAATTTTATCATCAGGATTCAGTGCAGTGATTTCCACTTTGGTATTCAGGTCGAAGATTCTTGCTGCTGAAATCACCGGTGAGGCCGTCAGTTCGTCGTATTTATAATCCTTGAAAGATTTTGCGTTTTCAAATCCTAATTTTTTCAGTTCTTCTCTTCCTGTATTTTTAGTGATGGTTCTGGTGGTTCCGTCTTCCAGATGAATTTTAACTTCATCAAAATAAGGCGTGGTCGTCTGCCATTCAGGCAGCCCGGGAGTTACGGCATAGATGCCCATCGCACTCAGAATATACCAGGCACTCATCTGGCCGCAGTCTTCGTTTCCGATCAGCCCGTCCGGTGCATTTTTATAATAATTGTCGAGGATGAATTTTATTTTAGCATCCGTTTTCTCCGGTTTTCCGACGTAATTGTAAAGATAGGCGATATGGTGGCTCGGCTCATTGCCCTGCGCATATTGCCCGATCAGACCGGTGATGTCTACCTGCTCCCGGCCGGTGGTCTTGTCCGGTGCGGCGAAAATGGCATCGATAAACTGTTCGAATTTCTCTTTTCCGCCATGGGCGGCAATCAGTCCCGGAATATCCTGCTGAACGGAATAGGAGTAATGCCATGAATTCCCTTCCGTATAATTGTTGTTTACTTCTCGCGGTTCGAAAGGTTCGTACCAGTTTCCGTTCTTTCTCGGCTGCATGAATCCGCTTTTCGGGTTGTACAGATTCTTCCAGTTCTGGGAACGCTTCATGAAATACTGATAGTCTTCTTTTTTACCTAAAATTTTAGCCATCTGGGCAATGCACCAGTCGTCGTAGGCATATTCCACGGTTTTGGAAACGCTTTCGTGCTCATCGTCAATGCTGATGAAATTGTTCTGTTTGTAAGCATTTAACCCGAAAATATCCAGCATGGCCGAATGTTTAGAGGCTTCAAATGCTTTTTCATAATCAAACCCGGTGATTCCTTTGGCCATGGCGTCGGCAATGACGGAAACCGCGTGGTACCCGATCATACATTCGGTCTCGTTGGATGCGAGTTCCCACACCGGCAGCTTTCCGCCCTGTTCGTATTGCTTAATAAAGATATTGATGAAATCCGCCGTTCTTTTCCGGTCGATTAAAGTCATTAAAGGATGGGCCCCTCTGAATGTATCCCAAAGAGAAAATACGGAATAATAATCGAATCCTTTAGCCATATAAAACTTATTGTCGCGACCTCTGTATTTTCCGTCTACATCCATATTGATGTTCGGCTGGGTGAAAACGTGATACATCGCTGTATAAAAAACGGCCAGTTTATTTTTATCGGAAGATTTCACTTCGATTTTAGACAGTTCTTTATCCCAATCAGCGGCGGCCTGCTTTCTTATCGTTTCAAAATCGTTGGACGTTCCTTCTGCCAGCATGTTTTTTCCGGCCCCTTCATAACCTGTCGGGGAAATGGAAACTTTTACGGAAATTTTTTCGCCTTTTTTTACTTTGGAAGAAAACGCAAGTGCCAGTTTGGTTCCCGTAAAAAGATTATTCTCAATCTTTCCATTCACCACCTGTTTCGAAATTTTCAAAGGTTTTGAAAACTCAATCCTGGCGTAGATGTATTGATTGGTGGCCCAGGCTTCACTTCTGCGGAAAACCTCAATGGTTTTGCTGTCAATGACTTTTATTTCACCTTCCAGCAGTTTATCCCGGTGGTTTAGATCCAAAATGATGCTGGCGTCTCCGGCATTGTTGAACGTGTATTCATGATAACCCACTCTTTTGGTTGTGGTTAAACGGACATCAATATTGTGCTTATCCAGTTTTATCGAATAGAACCCTGCGGAAGCCTTTTCGTTTTTATGTGAAAATGATGACGAATATTCTTTCGGCGTGAGCCCCGGTTTTCCCATCGTCGGCATCAGCATGATGTCCCCGTAATCCGAAACACCCGTGCCATTAAGATGCGTGTGTGAAAATCCGTAGATCACGGAATCGGAATAATGGTAACCGCTGCAGCCGTCCCAGCTCCCGTCGATCCTTGTATCGGGAGAAAGCTGTACCATTCCGAAAGGCACGATGGCTCCCGGAAAGGTATGCCCGTGGCCGCCTGTTCCGATAAACGGATTGACGTATTGCGAATAATTCTGCGAAAACAGACTATGGGCAATCATCCCGAGAAGGATGATGAAAATTCTTTTCATAAGTAGAAATTAAAATTTCCCTAAAATACTATAAAATTCGTTTTCGCAAAAGAAAATATCTATCAGTCCCTTTACTTATTCTAAATAGCTAAAAATTACGTAAATTTGTAAACAATTTATTTAGTTTATGTTGACGAAAGAAAAGGTTCAGGATTTCCTTAAAGAAATAGAAGTTGATGATTTGGTGAATAACCTGCAGATCATGGGCGCTGATGTATATATAGACATGACGGCACACTCTCCGGCCATGCATGAAAAGAAAAAACTGGAGGCAGCGATGAAACAGGCATTTGCCAGTGAATTTGGGGAAGAAGTGAATCTTAAGTTAAAGATCGTTTCTCCGGAACCGAGTGAAATTCAGCAAAGTCAGATCAAAGGGAAGCAGATTCCCGGAATTCAGAATATTATCGCTATTGCTTCCGGAAAAGGAGGGGTCGGGAAGTCTACGGTTTCTGCCAATATGGCGGTAACTTTGGCAAAAATGGGCTTTAAAGTAGGATTACTGGATGCCGATATCTATGGCCCATCTGTTCCGACGATGTTCGATACCGAAGGGGAGAAGCCGATCTCTGTAGAGGTAAACGGAAAAAGCCTGATGAAACCTGTTGAAAATTACGGCGTGAAAATGCTTTCGATCGGTTATTTCTCAGGAGCCAACCAGGCAGTGGTTTGGAGAGGCCCGATGGCTTCAAAAGCACTGAACCAGATGATCCGTGATGCAGCGTGGGGCGAGCTTGATTTTTTATTGATCGATCTTCCTCCGGGAACGGGAGATATTCATTTATCCATCATTCAGGAAGTTCCGGTAACAGGAGCGGTGATCGTAAGTACACCTCAGCACGTGGCTCTTGCCGACGTCAGAAAAGGGATCGCCATGTTCCAGATGGAAAGCATCAATATTCCGGTACTCGGCCTGATTGAAAATATGGCTTATTTTACTCCGGAAGAACTGCCGGAAAATAAATATTACATCTTCGGACAGCAGGGTGCACAATATTTGGCAGACGACCTGGGAATTCCGGTTTTGGGGGAAATTCCGTTGATCCAGAGCATCCGTGAAGCAGGTGATGTCGGAAGGCCGGCCGCTTTGCAGGAAAATTCCAAGATTGCAGAAATCTATACCGAAACTGCCCGTAAAATGGTAGAAAGCCTGGTAGAAAGAAATAAAAACCTTCCTCCGACGGAAGCGGTAAAAATTACAACAATGGCAGGATGCTCGCCGAAGGCAAAATAATATGTTCTTACCTCTGAAAACCGAATTGAACTGAAAAATATGGAAACAAATATAGCACACGAAGATACCGTAACAAGAGTCATGGAAGCCCTGGAAAGCATCAGGCCGTTCCTGAACAAAGACGGCGGAGATATCGAGCTTATCGATGTAAAGGACAACCTGGTGTATGTAAAGCTCCTGGGCAACTGCTCCGGATGCTCCCTGAATTTTTCAACCCTGAAACTGGGCGTTGAAAATACCATCAAGCAGCATGCGCCTGAGATTGAAAGGGTAGTAAGCGTAGAATAAAAATCTAAAAATATATTTTTTTGAGACAGGTCTTTTGATCTGTCTTTTTTGTTTTAATTAAATAATATATTGACAGATTATCCTGGCACGTTTTCAAAATTTTAGAATAAATAATAAAATACATCTAATAAAGAATAGATATGACCCGTCCCATAATTTGTGGAATAGTGAAATGAAGAAGCAAAAGCAGCAGAGGCAATTCGCTGTACAGATCTCTGTTTTAGTAGAAACAAAATTTAACTATAATATTTAAAATAGATAGATTTTTAATCTGTTTTTTCGGTCGTGTTAACAAAAGTTACAAAATATTTTGAAATTGTTATAGTAATAATTCTACATTCAGATGAGTATTTTATGTATTATTTTTGTCAAAAATTTTATTTTACACTGCTTTATATAAAAGCTTTTTTGTGATATTCTTTTTTAATGTTTGGTATTTCGTCCACTTTTGCCCACAATAGAAAATAGGAGATTCCGAAAGTTCAGGAGCCGATACGCTGTACGGAAAATACCGCAGATCCTCTTAAACAGATAAAAATTGTGATAAATAGGGTATTTGGTCTGCTACTTGTTATGCATTTGTAAATTAATTCGAAAAAGGATTTTCCTACATAGCAGGAAGCCATTTTTTAGGGAATATCTTATCAAAAACTAGACTATGAAAAATATACTCATTGCTGACGGTCATTATGTTGTAAGAACAGGTATTGCTCTTGTATTCGATACCAAACTGCAGTACTCTTGTGAGATCGATTTTGCGGAAACCTATACGGAAACAAAAGAAAAAGTTTCTAAAAAAACATACGACCTGCTGATTATTGATATTGATATCCCGCAAAGTATTTTCAAGGCGATGATCAAAGACCTTAAAAAAAAGCAGAAGCAGCTTAAAATCCTGATCTTTTCAACGTATGATGAAAACGTAGGCATTCAGTATATCGAAGAAGGTGCGATCGGCTACCTCAATAAAGGAGCATCGGAAGCGGAAATTCTTACCGCAATTACTTCTGTTTTTGAAGAAGGGTATTATTATACCACAGACATCATGAAAAAGATAGTAACACAGTCTGCCGGCAGCCATTCCGTCGAGAGGCTTTCCAAAAGGGAATTCCAGATCTTTAAGCTCCTGGCGGAAGGCAACGGAAACATCGAGATTTCCAACAGCCTGAATCTTAAAATGTCCACGATCAGTACGTATAAAAAGAAAATTTTCGAGAAGCTGCAGGTTAAAAATATTGTGGATCTGGTAAGGATTTATGACGATATGCATTAAATTAATCCGGTAAATTTTATGAAGTCTTTTACTTTAAATTGACATAAATGCCAAATTCCCGAAACAGGTTTGTAATTTTGTTAAAATTTGTTTTTAAAAGCCTTTTACTGCGCTGATGATGATGCCATGTAATTTCTGAAATTGATTTTACTCCAAAATCCCCACGTAGGCAATCGTTTAAAGCATACAGCTGCCTGCCGAAGTATCCTCCGATTCCGTTGATTTCTTCACCGAGTGTACAGTAAAATCCGTCCAGGTTGTGAAAATTATTACCGTCGATACTGATGATGAGGTTTTCCCTATCTGGCTGAGGTTTTCTGATACATCCTGCAAAAACCAGCCAGCCTTGCAATTCATCATTATTCAGTTTTTTCCAGACATTTTTTTCGTTTATTTGATTATCGATGGTCATCTTCCAGACTTTATGGAAGCCTTTAGGGTTGAACCATACATATCCGCTTATAATCACATTGCTTTCTTCGGATTTACTGATGCTGATATTGCTGATAAAAGTTGAAGTAACGATTGAATTATTCTTATCCAGCATATGGATAAAGCCCTGATTTTCGTAAAAGCTTACAGACTTTTCAAGTTTATTTATCAGTTCTTTTTTTTGATGAACATGTATTAATCTTACTTTACGATAGCCGAGATTCGTTTTGTTGCTTTCAAGATTTTTTACATCATCAATATAAGTGACAATATCGGTTTCTTCTCCGGTATCTAATGAAAAGGCGAACATTTTTATTTATCTAGATTTTTAATAATTGCCTTAATTAATTTCAAAGCTCCGGTCGATTTTTCCCGGATAATTAATTTGTTCTTTTTGTTCCTGATCAGTTCTGTGAAATGATTGTCTTCGGTATTGATGTCTACGATACAGGCTCCGTACTTCAACGCTGTTTCGGCGATAGCTATCGGAAGATTTGTGGCACCTGAAGTTCCGATGATGAAAAGGATACCGCTGTTTTTGGCAACTTTTAAGGAACTGAACTTTTTATTGGTTTTTTCGTCATAATATTCATCAAACCACAGGATATTCGGACGCATCCAGTGTCCACAGTCCGGGCAGGTGAGTAAATCAATCTCATGTTGGGTGAGATCTTCATCAATATTTTTTCCTTTGATTGCTTCCGGGAGACTGATAATTCCTTTGCAGCCGTTGGAGCATTTAATTTCCCGGTTATTTCCATGAATTTCGTACAGTCTATCATTTCCGGCGCGCCGGTGAAGGTTATCGATGTTCTGGGTGATAAGGTAAAAGCGGTCTTTCAGTCTATTTTCGATTTCTGCCAGTTCAGTATGGCTTTGATTGGGCATGGCTGTTTCAAACATCTTTTTTCTGAATAAAGAATACTGCCAGACTTCCTCCGGATGCTGCTTAAAATATTTCAGGGTCCCGAATTCTTCAGGCTTATGAAACCGGGTTCCTTTTATCCAGATGCCGTCGGTTCCGCGATAGGTCGGGATCCCGCTGTCGGATGAAATTCCGGCGCCGGTTAAAAAAGTAAAAAGATTCCGCTTTTCTTTATGATAAACCTGATTGATGATTTCTTCCAGCTGTTCTTTCATGGTATTTTTAAAAAGTAAAACTAATCAAATTTTAATCAATAAAAAAGCCCCGGAAAAACCGGGACTCGTTCAATCAACTAAATAATATATTCTACTTTACAATAACTCTTTTGATTTGACCTTCGGAAGTTTTTACCAGATAAACTCCGGTAGAAAGTTTGGAAGTATCGATGGTTAAAGCATTTTTCTCTTTGTTCAATAGTTTTCCGGACATATCGTACAGTTCATAATCCTGTGCCCTGTTAAAGAACAGCGTGTTTCCTTTAGCAACCGGATTCGGAAAGATGTTGAAGGTCGGCTTTTCGGTTTTTACTTCGCCGGTAGCCAGGGTACCGGCACCAGTCACCTCGTACATAGATAGCGTACCGCTGATTTCATTGGCCACGATCACATACCCTTTTCCGGTAGTGGTGTTGGCCGGAGCAATATACGTAATCCCTTCAGGACCGTTATCGCCACCATAGGCCGAGGTCATTCTGGAATGTTTGTAATCTGTAAACGTCGGATTGTTAGGATCGGTAATGTTGTAAACCATTACGCCGCCGGTTCTTTCCAAAGTAATGAAGGCGTAGGTCTGCCCATTGATGCTTCCTAAAGCGATGCCTTCCGGTTCCGGACCTTTTGCACGGCTTCTGCTTTTTACCGTATTCGATTCATTATCGGCATTGAATATCAAAGGATAATTGGCAGCGATATACCGTTCAAAGCGGTCGCCGCTGTCGTAGACGATCTGTTGGGTATCAGCATTGAAAATGGAGAACGAGCGGGCGCCCAGTGCTGCCATTTCTTCAAAATCCGCATCACCGTCCGTGTTTCCGGTAGCATTTGAAACCCTGAATCTTCCCAGGTTGTACGATGCTTTTAAAATTGATGCCTGAGGAAATAATGCCGGATCCAATGTATAGGCATTTGCACCGACGGTTGTTCTCTCGCTGAAGCCGGAAAAATCCTTTTCATCCCCTTCGTTTGCCGTTACGATGTAATGGGTATTTCCGACTTTATAATTCTGTACTGCATCCGGGGTGTAATAGGCTTTTACCGGCCAGTTGGCAATTAAGATTTCACCATTGTTGTCCGAAGCATCGAATCCGTTCCCAGGTATGCTCATGTCTTTTTTACCTAAGCCCCAGATCCCGGTGATGGTTTTCGTAGCTAAATTTACCTCTGCTACTGCATTGTTTTCCTGTAAGGTTACCCATGCTTTCTGGCTGTCTGCGCTGATAGTGATGTATTCCGGCTCCAGATCCTGGGACAGCGTATTGTTGGTTCTGACTTTTCTCAGGCCTGTTGCGGTAAGAGTTGCTACCTGTGAATCAAAAGCATTGAAATTAAGTGTAGTTACATTGCTCTGCGTAAGGTTGGCAATGCCTCCCGAAATATCGATAATGCTGATCGTTCCTTCCGGATCTACGGTATAAGCGTCATTCGGTTCCCCTTCGTTTGCGGTCATCACTTTGGTTCCGTCCGGTGAAAAAGCAACCATATCCGGCAATGTACCTACCGTCACCTGCTTCAGAAAGTTTCCGTTGATGTCGAAAAAGACGACCGATCCGTTCTGCTGAGGATTGGTGTTCGGAGAGGCGGCTGCAATAATTCCGTTTTTTACGGCAATACTGGTGATTCCGCCGTAAGGCGCCATGTTGATGGTATTCACGACCGACGGCTGATTCGGGTTGCTGAAATTGATAATATCAAAAACATCCGTAATCGAGCTGATGGTGAACAGACGCTGCGTTGCCGGATCATGAACTACGATTTCCGTAGAGCTGGTGTTTGTTCCGGAAGGATCGAAGCTGCCGATGTAATTCAGGCTGATCTGCTGGGAAGGAACCGGTGCAGGCTTATCATTGTCGATGATGTAAACCGTTGCATTGCTGTCTCCGGAAATGGTAGCACCTGCCGGACTTTCAAGGCTTACAACGAAATATTCCGCCTGCTGTTCTTCCAAGGTATCATCAATAATCGGAATGTTTACGGTATAGCTGGTCGTAGAAGGCGTAAGGGTAATGGTTTGATTGGCTAAAGTAAAATCGCTGTTGTCTGCCGTACTGAAAGGAGCCGGTTTTACCACCAGATTCACTGTAGAATTCGATGGATTGGCTACATTGATTTTAAAAGCCAAAGTCCCTGCATTTTCATTGACTTTGATAAAGTTTTTATCCATAGAAACGGAGGTTCCTGCCGTTGTAAAAATGGTTGAGGTTGTTGCGGTGACCGCGTTATCACTGGTGTCTTCTACCATATTCGGCTTCAAAGCCAGGTAATAGGTCTGGTTCGGAACCATGCCGGAAGTAGGGATGACCGTGATTTTATTATTCACAAAAGTAGTCGTGAAGGGAATCGATGAACCTGAGGCATTTCCAAGGCGGAAATCCACAAGCATTTGTGCATTAGAATCGTTGATGGCCGAATTATCTGTTAACCTTACGTTTTCATTAAACGTAATCGTAGGATTTACAGTCGTGGAAGCATTATTTGTGTTGTTTGTAGGAAGATAGGTAACGGTTGGCGGAGTCGTGTCCGCTGCGGCAGCTGGGGTCGCATCCACCGTAAAGTTATCGAAGCGGTTGTTTCCTACGGTTCCGCCGCCGCCTGCTGCAAATTCAACCTTTAATTTGAAATTCGGATTGTCGGATACACCTGAAACGCCTGAAAAATCAAAAGTTACCAGCTGCGGATCTGCGTCAAGCGGGGAAACGGTCTGGTAGGTTGTGAAGGTAGTCCCATCCGTAGAATATTTCCAGGTCTGGGTGCCTGCTCCCGAGCCGGATCTTCTGGTCGTAAATTTTACCACTACATTATTATACCCTGTTGTCGGTAAATTGAACTGAAGGCTTCCGTTGATCGGGTTGTTATATCTCAAATGGGTTCCGGCAACGTCTCCGTTTCTCGCATTTAAATTCTGAACGCTGAAATTCTGGCCTGTTCCACCGGCAAAGTCTATGTCTGTAGTTCCGTTGGCTACAGCCGTCATCGATCCGCCTGTAAGGGTAGCAGTAGGGGTTGTAATGGCTGCTGAAGAAGCATTATTATTAAAATTCCAGTAATGGATAAGGGAAGTCTGCCCAAAAACCGCTCCCTGAAGGAAAAATGCGGCTACAACAGACCCTTTCAACAAGTAGTTGTTAATCATTTTTAATTGCTTTAAATATATGCAAAAATGAAGTTTCTATTTTGCAAACCTTTTAAGCAAATTTTAATAAATGATTAATAAAAAGATAATAAGAATAATATTAAAGTTAAATAATACTTTAAAATACTAATTTATATCATTGCCAAAAGAGATAACGATATACTATTTATTTCCGGTAAAGCTTATTCTATTTGGAAACCTGACCTGAAAAATGTAAATTTTTCCCAGTTAATTTATTATTTCCCTCCAGCGGATGCTTCTGCATGTAGAAAAAACCTGAAATGGCAGTCAGGACCAATAAAATGAAAGCCACCAAAAAAATTCTCTTTAACATTCCTTTCATAGCGCTAAATTTTTAATGTCCTTGATTTCTAATGTTGATGTGGGATAACCTTTCAGCACCGCATTGATCATTGCGATACCCACTTCCCGTAAAGTTAATGATTTTGAAGGGAATACAACAGGAAAAATCCAAATAAATGGTTTAAAGAACCATTTTACATTTTCCTGGCCCTCCACAGGCTTCATAAATCCGGGACGGAAATTATAAGCAGCCCTGAATCCAAGCTTCCTGAGCGCGTTTTCCGTCTTTCCTTTTACTCGGGCCCACATTATTTTTCCGCTTTCCGTCTTATCCGTATAGACCCCGGAAACATAGTTGAAAACCATATCCGGGTTCTGTTTTAATACCGCTTTTGCAAAATGCAGGGTCGTATCGTATGTTATCCTGGTGTATTCTTCCTCGCTCATTCCAACGCTGCTGATTCCTGCACAGAAAAAAACGGCATCATATCCTTTGAAGTTTTCATCATTCAGATTGATTTCCAGAAAATCGGAAACAATGTATTCTTTCAGTTTGGCGTGCTTCTTTCCGGAAGGTTTCCGGCTGACGCTCAGGATTTCGGAAATATTCGGATTTTCAAGGCATTCCATCAGTATACCTTCTCCAACCATTCCTGTTGATCCCGTAAGAATTATTTTAATTGAGTTCATTTCGTATTGTTATTAATGGTACTGACGATTGAAATCCGCTTTTACTTTATGTGGTATCAAAAATTATACAAATTTTTTGAAGCAGGAATGAAGCTGAATAAGTGAATGGTCAATTTCTTAGAGTCAATGGTGAATTGCGAATAGTGAAGAGTTTCTGCACACCAGTTGTCATGTTGAAGAGATCTCATAATAGTATTAGATATGTACGGAAAAATTTGTGCCTGGATTTCTAAGAAAATCGAAGATTCGACGGAGTCAATGACAAATTGTGTGTATATCTCTTACTCATTTTCTCTTCTTAGTTGGATTTGCGCCTCATCTGTCATCCAGAGTCTCAACATAGTATCAAAGCCTGTTTAAATGTATCTTTTATATTTTAACATTAAGATTCTGTGTTGATTTCCAAATTAAAATCGATATTTTTTTATAAATTTGTTCTTCAAGTCAGTCAAGAACTAGACTCTGCAGCGTGTTGAACGAGTTTTGTTGACACGCTATTTTTTGTTT